>Ga0224508_10000978_pt1 | contig 26305 bp, 19 predicted proteins | sample SF_Jan12_sed_USG_4_FD_170157 | JGI IMG/M metagenome (GOLD analysis project Ga0224508, IMG submission 170157) | Sediment microbial communities from San Francisco Bay, California, United States - SF_Jan12_sed_USGS_21 | ecosystem: Environmental > Aquatic > Marine > Sediment | place: USA... | reverse complement strand
GATGCCGGTTCAAATAAAAACGAAAATATTCGTGATGTGATAAAAAGACATGAAGGAGATCTTAATATCAGTTCGATAAAACGAACATCGAAGTTTAGAGAAGAAGATCTCTTAAAAAGACTAAAACAATCAGATAATTTACAACCTCTTTTTGATGAGTGGTCCGACAAAATGAATTCAATGGACTTGACTGATGAATATGTGGAACTGAAAAACAGAATTTGCAAAAACTTTGAGATACACAAATACATAGAAGTACTTCGTGATCTTGAGCGATTGCTGTGGGCATTTCCTACTAATACAGAAACAAGAAATTTTCTTGAATTCCTAAAAAAGAGACCCAGATAAAGTTCGAAGAAACTGGCAACTAAGTTTTTGTTAATTTTGCATCATTTTCTTTTTTCCAGGCTTCCTCAACACAACTGCAGGTGACTTGTCTGTATTTTAACCATGCTTTCCCGCTATTTCCGCATAGATGACAAAGTGGGTGAATGTTACTTTTCCTTCGCTTTTCCTTTCCTGTTCCCTCACAATTCTCGCATTTTCCGCCTTCTGAATAGTATGTATCTGACCAGGAACCTTTTCCATCACAATGCCTGCACTTGAATTCTTCAAATTCATTACTTAGAAATTTTGATTTATCTGATTTATCAAGAAGTTTACCGAATGTCATCCTGGCTATAATTATCGCAAATGCTATAGATATAGTAAATAAAATTCTATATTCGTTGTTAGCTTGTGTAAATAAAAAGAATGAAATCCCAAAACAGAGCAATATGGAATATATCATTAATTTCTTAATAATACAAACAAGATATGGCACTTCTCGGCGAATCTCATTTTCCATACATTTATTTGATCAAATTATTGAAAAACTTTACTAGACACTTCTCATTAAAATAATTCTAACATATGGAATTAAAAAGAAAACTGGAGTCATCCCTAAAAAAAGAAAGCCCTTAAAGATGATAGCAATACACTAAGGCGATATGTGGTACGTGATTCCTTATCTAGTATTATTGTTATGTTGGTTCAATAAGCAAAGGATCAACGTTTAGAGATGCAGATCTACTAGAAAGAATAAAAAAACAGATAATTTACAACCCACTTATGATAAATGGTCTTACAAAATGAATTCAATGGACTTGACTGATGAATATGTGGAACTGACAAACAGAATTTGCAAAAACTTTGAGATACATAATTATTAGGAAATAATTCCAGATCTTGAAAAACTACTTGGGCATTTCCCAGCAGCGCAGAAACAAGGAATTTGCTGGACTCGTTAAAAAAATAAGCAAAATCGTTTTTACTGTTGATATTTTCCCCTATATCCACTTCTCTTTTCAATAAAGGTTAAAGCATTCATGGCATTCACCATACTGTAGAAAGTCAGGTTTGATTGTTGATAATATGATTTGATTATGCCATCATCTTTGATTCAATAGACCAGGGTATTCTTTGAAAAAAGTTAGAGATAAGATGGAAGAAATACGCAAAAAATCAACTCCCTCCCAAAACTGATCATTTAGTAAATAATTGACGATCTTTCTGATCTAATTATCATGATTTAACAAGTCATTTCATGCAATTCCAAGAGATGTCAGATTCCTAGTGGAGTGTAATACAAAAACACTTGCCAAAACCCGCAAATACTGGACGTCCAAGAGCAAATGACCGTACAACCATCAATGGAATCATGTTTGTTTTGGTAACCTGATGCAGAAAGAGAGGTTGGGATCATTATGCCTAATGTATTACGAGTGTGACTTACTTTTACAATTCTGCATCAACATGGTACAAGCCAGAGTATTTCCAATATGGTGATTATGGGGAGTATATGTGAGAATGATTATCTAAACCAGAGAAAGAGTATTGTATCCCCCTGAGTAGTGATTGTTATTAATCATGTCTCGATATTTTCACCATGCGCAATATTTTCTCAAAAAGAATACTGATAAAATCTGATCCCGTCACTATTTATGAAGTGTTTTATAGTGATGAATATCGAGAATACTTTCCTTCAATATATTCTAGATTTGGACCAGATCCTGTGTTAAAATTTGAAGATGAGGCACAAGATGAAAACTGTGATTACATTTATCACAAAACATACATTTCTAAAAACCGAGAGTTTGGGGGAGCACTCAGTCCAACCCGATATTACGGAACAAGGAGTTTTCTCAGTTTTCATCTTAAATTTGAAGAAGATACAGAAAACTCTTGGACTTACTTTACAATGGAACTTTACCATGCTGGAAAAATGGTACCTGAATTGCAAAACCACCCAGATTTCAGAATCGTTGAATGGTGGGATGATCTAAAATACCAAAATTTGATTCCAATGTTGGAAGAGGGATTGAAAAAATTATGTGAAAATTATGACAACCACTATGAATTCATGAGTAAACTTCCACACAACGGATCTTAGTAAATTTTACTTCTCAATTAATCTTCTCTCAAAACATTCCCATCATTGAAACTATACATCTATGGCGAAGATCCTGCATCACAAAACAACTTTCATGGAATCCTAATTCACAAACCAATATCTTCTTCAGAAGAAAAGAAATCTTCTAACTCTCTGATCTTGAGGCTTTGGCAATAGATCACATCTTACATTACTGAACCTAACAGCAAAAGACCAGAATAGTCTGTGTGTATTTGGTAGTTTGAGTTGGTTTCAGTCAAAGATTGGTTTTTGGTGATGTCAATATCATGATACATGATCAAAGATTGGCTCGAGCAGGTCAATAGCTTCCAGTTTGAATCAATTGACATCATGATTTGTATCAAATGTGGACTTAGCTATGAATTCTAATTTCTCCTAAAATAGATAAGGCAAAACACGGTGCAACCTGTTTAAAAAAAGTAATCTATGTGTAAAAAAGTCAAAAAATGAACACCGACATATGTTATTCGTAATGAATATCTTGGGAAAAACTTGAACCTTGAATTGAGACAAAAAAGTATTTCGAATTAAGAGTATTAGAATTATTGAAAAGTTTTACTAAATTAATTAGTTTGTTCTAAAATAACGAATATTACTAGAAACTATGATTTATCTTTTGTATGTAATTTATAATTTTCTAAAACACATGGACATGTGACTTTTTTATTTCCATACCAAGTACTGCCCCAACCATGACATGTTAAGCACCCGCGAACAATACATGGATATTCGGTTTTACCTTTTCCTGAACATTCAGAACAATCTTCTTGCCAATAACTTGCACTTGTGTGATCGTGCATAGTAACCGTGCTCGTTCCTCCACAACGTGTGCATGTTTCTATATCTCCATAAAATTTTGAACCATCGACTTCTCGATTAAGATATTTGTGGAAAAAAAATGTTACAATAATTGTGATGATTCCTAGAAGTGCAGGAAACCACGAGGGAGAAAATAAATCCTGTATCCACATAGCTAACCCCAATAGAAAACAAAATGCTGTGAATATTACTAATCCTTTGTAAATTCTTGAAATGTGACGTGGTGCGTTTGGTCTATATTCTGGCCCTGACACCTCTTTATTTGTAAACTATCACAATTAAAAATTTCTACAAATTCATATGATTGCATTATGTAGATTTTGTTTTGCGGACTCGCATAATTCCCGTTTTCACTTGGTTAACTTCTAGTTTTAAACTGAAATTTTAGGTTTTTTAGGTTTAAAAAGCCTAAATTCAATTGAAAATCTAGGTACTGCACCTAGGCAAGTTCAACTTTTTGCAAAACTTGTAGATTCTAGGCCTCTTTTCTGTATGGAATCATTTGATTTCTTTCTAACTGCATGCCATGAAGAAAACATTTTGTAAATAACGTGATATTCGAATAATTAAATAATTTCTCAATACTTCCCTAATTTCCTTGCAAAAACTTCTATTCACTGAGTCAGGAAGAAATGAGACAAAACACAAGACTTCGTACCCAAGAAATGAGACAATTATCAAGATTCAACATAACGCAGGTCCAAATTGGTAAAAAGATTCAATGAGAAAGGAACCAAACCTAAGTCACGATTACTTCGCTTGGAACCGAAATCGTCACTAAAATGCAACAAATCCCATCCTATTTGTATCTAGTTTTTGAAGGGCTCTGAACGGTTGAGTTCAAATCTCCCTCCCGGCGCCTAATATTGTAATGTATAGGCCCAATGAACAAAATTTGTCCATTTTAAATTCGAGTTATACTCATAAGACTATGAAGGATAAACGATCCCCTGATTGGCACAAATCTCAGAGACGAGTCGAGCTTGCAAAGATAAGAATTGTAAAACGATTCTCAAAAGAAAACACAGAAACTGGGTGTAGATTTCTAGATAAGCTGAGACTTGGCAACATGTCTTATGGAAGAATAGAAAACTATTCTGGATCTGTTATTCGAATTTTAAAAATAAAAGACGACAAGAAAATAGAGGACTGGTCAAAAAGAGAAGTTGAACAAGTACACAAGGCAATAGCTGATTCGGCATATGAGAATTCTGTCAAAAAAGATACTCTTACTGCTTTGAAACGACTGTACCATTTTGCAGTACATGATGAAATTGCAATCAAGGCAAAAGGAATTGAGTATGATCCTATCGTTTCATGGATTACACCAGGTTCGTTTGTTGACCGGTTTGAGAAAATACAATCAAAAGACCTGCTTACTGATAATGAAATACTTCAGTTGATTCAAGCAATAAAAAAGATTGGAGGGAGATTTGTAAAAAGAAACATTGCACTGGTGTTTATTTTACTTGAGGGTGCATACAGACCTGGTGAACTGTTAAACATCAGAATAAGTGGTATTGAATTTGAAGCTGATTTTGTACGAATTTATACTACTGGAAAGACGGGACCAAAATCATTAACCTTGGTTGCATCATATGGTCCCCTAAAAGAATGGCTTTCTGTTCATCCACAAAGTGACGATCCTGATGCATTTCTTTTCTATCAGGATAATAATGATGGTGTAATGCGATATTGGACCCTTGATTATATAATCAGACATGCAAGAAAAAAAGCCAATATCAAAAAACGTGTATGGCCTTACTTGTTTAGACATACCTCCCTAACAGAATATAGTAAAAAATTGGGAACTGTGGCTAAAATTTACGGTAACTGGTCAAAGGATTCACACATGCTTACCCACTATGAACATCTTGCAAACTCAGATCAAGAAGATGCTGTGTTGAGATTGCATAATCTTAAAAAAGATGATAATGGAAATTCCATTCTATTCCCAAAGATTTGTCCTAACTGTAAGCAGCAAAATTCAAGTGATAATTCACATTGTCTTCATTGTGGAATGGAGTTAGCAAAGTCTTTGGCACATCTAAGAGAAACAAGACCGATCACTAGACATAATGATACTAAAGAACTCGAAAATATATTTTTTAAAAGAATTGAAAGTCTTGAAATGTTATTTGAACAGCAACAGCAGCTAATTAATAGGCTTGTAGATGAAAGAAGATAGTCATACTATTTACTATAACTAGTTCTATTTGTGGTTCAAATTCGGAGTATAATGTGCATGGGGATATAGTTAGAGGCAAAGATTTTGTACTAATTTCATTTCTAAGTATACTAAACAAAAACTAATTTTCATATTAGAAAAAACTTGTTCAAAGTTTTATCACAATTCTCAGAATGACGAAAAAAACTAAACACAGTTATCTAATTATTTTACACAATAAATGTGGAAATAAAAGAAGCATTACCAATAGTACTTATTTTTGTAGGTGTTATAGGAACCGTAGTTTCTGGTTTTGTTACAGAAATACAGATTTTTAAAGCAAATCCCGAATATGAAATTAAAACTTTAAACGAAAATTTTCCTGTGACAAAATCTAAAGAGTTGATGATAACTAACACAGGATTAGTTCAAGCCAACAATGCAACTATGTACGTTATCTCAGATAACCCAATAAATGAGAAAGAAAATGTTTGTTTTGAAGGTCATATTTCTTCTTATTCGGACAACATAATACAAATTAATTTTCCAAAAATGTCTATTGGCATACCTTGTGAAATTTCATTTCAAAGTTTAGAAAATTCAATCATCAAAAGAGTTGTTATTACCTCTGATGGTTCTCCTGGATATAATTTTTATCCAAAAAAATTAGAACAATCATCTAGTATTTTTAATGAGGATAAAGGAGAATTTGTTAATGATAAGGAAGAAGTTGTAATTTTCAAGGATATAGCGTCAGATGATTTTTCTAAATACTTGCCTTGGCTTTTGATATTATACACAATATCAATTTCCGTATCATTTGCATATTTTCTTAGACGTAGAAAAATGATATCTAAGGCATACCAGATCCTACAAAAGGAATATGAAAATAAACTAAAAAAATTCCAAGATGAGCTTGATTATATTTACAAAGAAAATGTAAATAATGAAATAACTTCCAACCATTTGAAAAAGAGAATTAGGTGGTTAGAAAATAAAATTTTAATTGAAAAAACTAATTTAGATGAATCTAGTGCAAAAACATTCACCCCGACAAATCCTAAATCTATAGAAAATTATTTTGAGAAATGGAAATCTGTTGAAAAAAATTTACATCAAAAAATTTTAGAAAAACAAATTGATCTGGGCGGAGATGTAACTATCTCACACATAAACAAAGAACTTTTTTCAAATGAAGTAACTGATAAAAACTTTTACTCAAGTTTGAATTCATCTATTAATTTCCGCAATAAAGTTTCACATGGTCTGATAAAATCTATTTCAGTATCACTAGAGAAGGAAATTAAACGATTAGAAACATTGCCGATTATTTGACTAACATAAAAAATCAAAAACGAATAAAAAAATCTTCAAAAATGACAAAATAAGTTAGGTGCTTAGATTTTGCACTATTCACAAATTGGTTCAAATTTGATTAGAAAAACGTATTGGATATGAATATGGTGGGGTAGCAGAAATCTAACTTACTCGTAGTAAAAAAGAATCATGATTGAAAATTGATAAAATTTCTAGCTATTCTTATATTCCCATTCTTTCAACTCTAAATGAAATTATGGCATTTACTAAAAAAGAAATCGATGAGGTCTTTAAAACATTAGGATTAGAAAACGAAAACGCTAGAACTAAAAAATTATTCAATTATACCCAAAATGATTCAACAAAAGATAAGCAATTCAAATTCTCTGAAGGAACATCATCTATAGAAAACGAAAATGCCATCTTGGAATGACATCTTAAAGGATCTCAAAGGAGGAGGAAGTACTTATGATCTTATCCGAAGAAAGTATCTAAAAAGATTAGAAGAGATTACAGGAAGAAACGTTATAGCATACTATTAAGTTTTTTACAAAAACCAGAACTCGGAATACCTAGCAGTATTAATGATAATGATAAAAATGGATTCATGAATGCAATCCAGGGTTTAGATCCAAAAAAAGGTCTAGATTTACTTTTACATACACCAGGTGGTGAAACAGCAGCAACTGAATCATTAGTGGATTACTTAAGATCTGTTTTTGATACAGATATTCGTGCAATCATTCCTCAAATTGCCATGTCAGGAGGAACTATGATTGCATGTGCATGTAAATCAATTGTAATGGGAAAACAATCTAGTTTGGGTCCCTATGATCCACAGCTTGCGGGAGTTCCAGCGCATGGAGTTGTAGAAGAATTTGCTAAAGCTAAGGAAGAAATTGCTAGAAACCCTGCTACTGTAGCAGTATGGCAACCAATTATTGCAAAATACAATCCTACTTTTGTTGGGGAATGCCAAAAAGCTATTGATTGGTCAGAACAAATGATACGCTCCTGGTTACAAACTGGAATGTTCAAAGATCAACAAAACCCTCAATCTACAATAGATACAATTATTCAAGAATTAGGAGATCACGCAATCACATTATCGCACGCAAGACATCTATCTGCAGACAGATGTAAAAATATGGGATTGACTATTGAAAAAATGGAAGAAAATCAAAAATTACAAGATGCAATCTTGAGTGTTCATCATGCTATGATGATAACCATGACTGAAACTCCTGCCTACAAGATAATCGAAAATCATAACGGAAAAGCCTTTGTTCAAAGAGCAGCTTATGCTCAAGGACCTCCTATGCAATGATCTTTTTCACCAAATTCAGCATTTGCCGAATCTTAGATAGCATTTTCTAAATTATTATTGAATTTTCATATGAATTTTTTCGTAAATTTTTAGAGTTTTACCTCCGACAAATTCTTTTTAATATGTCATAATGTAGATTTGTTAATTTCTAATCTTTTTCTTTCATGTTTAGCAATGTTTACAATTTTTAATAATTTGAATTAACTAAAAATAAAAGAACGTCAACCGTTAAGGGGTAGATACGAATGTCACTATCTGAAGAATTTAGAAATATTGCACAAGAAGGTATTATTGAATTCCTTGAGGATTTTCGTACTAGATCAAATGAATTAATGTATACATCAAAAGGGCTTCTATCTGAACATCCACAGGACTTCAATTTTGGTCATACCATGGGTTATTTGGAAGGTGTGTTGTCAACTCAATTTACTAGTATGTATCAAAGATCTATGACTTTTGAAGAGAATCTTGAAATCAGAAAAATGCTATCTAAAATTGCATCTGAGATCAGACAACTAATTTTTGATGCCGAACACAGATAATCATCTGAGCAAAAAACGAGATAATTCGAATCATCAACAAAATTCCTAAATGATATAAATTGTCACATAGATTTTTACCGCATTGATTTCCAGAATACAAAATACTGTTTTCAAGGTTATAGTACTTGATTTTCTCATACATTACGATAAAATTCATAGTGTATCTTGATATACCTATTCATAAACCATCTAACAAAGTAAAAATCATTATTTGTAATCTGTGACTTTTCCAAAGCTGAATAGTACATTGTACGCTTGCCATACTCTACATCAAGCATCGGATATCCAAATTCATCTAGTATCTTGTTCATTATTAGTCTAGATGCTCTACCGTTTCCATCACCAAAAGGATGTATTGAAACAAATCTGAGGTGTGCACGTGCAGCAAGCTCTGCAGGGTTTAGTATTTTTTTATTTTTGTTGTACCATCTGAAGAATTCCTTTAGCATTAATGGAATCACATTTGGATCTGGAAATCTTGTTTTGCTTTGACCTACTCTTACATGATAGTTTCTTATTTTTCCTGCAATGTCTGGTTTTGTCTTCTCAAACATTGCCTTGTGCCAGTACAGTACCGTAGCAAGGGACAGCTTATTCTTGTGGTATAGCATCTCATCAAATATCTTTTTGTGCAGCTCAGTCTCTATCATGTGATCTTTGGGCTTTGTAGATGGTGTAACTCCATAAAGCAAAAGATTTGTAGTCTCTTGCAGTGTAAGGGTAGAGCCTTCAATCTTTTGCGTGTTATATGTAAATACAACTGCAAAGTCCTCCATCTGTTTTTGCAGAACTGTTTTTGGTACGGTTTTCTTGTATCTTTTGTATCCTATACTAATATCTTCAATCTTTGCAAGCCAATCATTGCGATAAAACTCCATCAAAAACTCTTTTTTCATATCTTCAATGTCCTTTGGAATTTCTTTGCCTAGATAGACTTCTTTTTCTCTGTCTTTGGTATGGTGTCTTAGATAGTAAAAATCACGATTACTGATTCGTTTTGTAACTATTCTTACCATAGGTATAGATTACCCCCCGTATTATATTAATATTTGATATATTTACATAAAAAGGGGACTAGTTTAGCCTTAAATCACCGCATAGCCCGTAAGATAGTCAATTGTAGGTCTTATTCTTTAATAATTTCTTGATACCTGATATTGCTCTTTGTATCTCTATGTTATTTTCTTGAATCTTTCTTTCTAGATTACTACTCATAACATCTAAAGCATCACTAAAAATTAAACATTCACTGCAAGGTCATTTTTGGCAGGACACTTGCCTATCCTGCATCTTGTTCCACCTATTATAATCTCATGATATTCATATACATAATCATATCTTCTGTTACGATTGTTTCTGCCACTTTTCCACTTGCGTGGAACCGTCTTTTTCTGCAATCCTATCTTTGCACCACATTCTTGGCACCTTGAAATTTTGCTAAAATCATTTTTTTGTATTGCTAAAACTTGATTTTTACTCTTTTTTAATCTCCAATCCAGATATCCAGAAACAAACTTGTCAAGATACGTAGGATATGATATATTATCTGCAGTACAATGAATCTTTAGCCAGTGCTGTCTGTGACTTTTCTGCTCAAATTTTCCGTGTTCCGTACATGTATTATCCTTTAGTCCTTTGAATCTATCACTATACATTCCACGAAGTTGACCATTGTTACCATTTTTCGTATGCTTTACAGTCTTGTGCAGCTTTATGTTTTCTGGTTTTATAATATTTGCAAAGCCATTTTTCTTTGAGCAATACTTTACAATCTCAAGGCAAAGCAACCTATCAATTGCAGGATAGTGTATTGAGTTTATTATTCTGTCTTTATATTTTCTGGAAAATCTTTTTCTCTCAATTGATTCTCTGACATCATGTTTTGTCTTTACGTAACTTTGAACTCTTTTTATCACTATATTTTCTAGCTCAATTCGTAACAATTCATACTGGTTCTCAGACTTTAGAAAGTATCGTAAACGACTCAATGCATACTTTGTATATTCGTCATATCTCTTGTCCGGTACCGGATGATTCCTAGTTACCTTTCTTAGATATTTGCTGGCAGTCTCTGTAAGATCTGTTCCCAAGATGCCTGACTCGTGATGTCTCTGCGAGTTGCCATCAGAATCAAATTTTGGCTCATTTTGTCTGTTTTCTTGATATCCAAATGTAGTGCCACACAGACTACAGACAACCTCATCATCGCCAGTCAGAACCCTGTATCTTTGCTCGCATGTACACTTTTGAGAACTCATGTCTTTCCCTATTTTCTATACGACTCCCTATAATATAAAGTATTAGAAATAACATAATACTTTGTATATATTATAAAAAACATAATAATAGGGCTAACATGGTATAATGTGAGAGAAATATCATGACAGTTGTAGGGATTTTGGAGAGATGTCTTGGTGTTTCAGCTACCTTTGGGCAGATACAGCAGGATCTCAAGTACAACAAAACCACTCTGTCTGGAGTACTCAAGAATCTGCTTGATACTAGGAGGCTAAGGCGAGTTGAGTTTGGTCTATATCAGATTACAGAAGTTGGAGCAGAATATCTTGAGGAAAAGTATTCAAAAATTGTCGATGAGCACACTAGGAGAATAATGCTGGCTACAATAAACATTTTGGATAATCGTGATGTCGGTACCCTGATTCCAATGTGGTCTTCTGATGGAAAATTGTTTTCAAAACAGGAAGATAAAACCAAGAAATCAAATCTTTATGATTTAATTTTGCATGTATACGAAAGGTCTGTGGGTGACGAGTATGGGAAGTTTCTAAACAAGCAGGCATATAGTCTTGTGTTAAATTATTCTGTTCTAACATATGAAAAGATGTGCCAGTTGACATGGCTTTCTTTTAAAACAAAGAATGTGCCACAATCTATGCACAGAGCTTTGAGTCTTGAGACTGATAATTTTTCAGACCTTGAAAGGATTGAAAAAATATGTGGCAGGAAGATATCTGAAAAATACCTCTTTGATATATTTCGCTTCTTCTCTCTTCCAATGTTGGCAAGACGAATTTATTTGAAAAACAAATCCAAGATACTTGACGATCTAGGTATTATGACAAACGATGGTAATTGAAATTTACTTTTAATATTTTATGGAATAATTTCTAGATATTTTTGTATGAAAGAATCGAAACAACGGTATGGTTTATCTGGTAATGCCTCAAATTTACTCGAGTTTATTTTTGCCTTTGAATTATTCTAATGTTTTGACTGAAGCAAGTTGTTTGATTAATTATATAATTTTTAATTCATTAAATGATTTTTAATTGTTGATCAAACAACCTATGTTTGCAAGTGACATGAAGAAAAAGTAAGTTATTATATTGTATATAATTGCGGCGAATTATAATATTTTATATTTTTTCAAAAATACTTAATATTTGTATGTAATCCCAATGGTATTGTTATAACATATACATGATATTGTGATTTTTTACGGTAAATTTACACCTATGTTTTTTGGTGTTATTTACCGTAAATCTTATTGCAAAACTATGAACATGATACCTTTCTGAAAAATATCTTGACTTTAAATTATTCTTGAAATTATATAATTATGAAAGACAAAACATTAAGCGAAAAAAGAAATCACCATGTAAGAAAGATTTTCAAGCTTGGCAACAATGGAAAAACTTCTAGCAGTGTGATTACAATTCCAAAAGGTTTTCTTAAAACTTTGGATGTTGGCATTGATAATAAAGTAATAGTAAGTCTGGAACGTGAAAATAATAATTCCTTTGTCAAAATTGTAAAACTAGATGAAAAATTCATAGTAAAAAATATTTTAGAAAATAAAATAGAAAAAAGAAAAACTGTTACAGACTCACAGGAGTTTGAGAACTGGGACTAGTAGATGGAATCATTAAACTTTTTGCATACTGTAACATTCCTACTGTATTTGAAAATATAGGATCCTTTACAGTATGTAATGAATCTGCAATCTTTCTTTTTAGCTGATTGTACAAGCCTGGAACAAGCAAACCTCCACCAGATACTATCATGTCACAGCTATTGTTTGCAGATAGATTTGTCTTAAATGAAGCTAAGCTTTCAGATATTATATCAGCTAACATCTCCACTCTTTTTGGATTTGGTTTGTTTGAATTAAGATATTCTAGATCATCTGCACCTAGATATACATAGTCGCAAGCTTGTGGTATTGATCTTCCTAGGATTGGTTTTAGATTATCAAATGCAACTAGTTCTGTAGTACCCTGTCCTATTGCAAGTACTATTCCGTCTTTTCTCTCTGATGACATCAAGGTTCCAATTGTCTGTGGTACAACTATTGCCTCTTTACAATCGGTTATCTTTTTGACAAAACTTGGAAACTTTGTTGCATCTTTTGCTGCATGGTATGGTAGTCCTATTATTATGGATGTTTCTGACATGGTATCTTTTGATATTTCTAAATTTTTTATTGCCTGATTTACAACTGCCATAAATGCTGTCTTGTTTGATGGAATGCCTTCTCTTACAGGCCTTAGGATGACTGCTGATGGATGCCTTGCAATCTCTACTGCGTCATACCCTGCACCCTCAATTATCACATCCTTTTTGCCCTTCTCCCAAGGTTCTATGCTTCTGTAGGCATAAAGAGATGGGAATCTGACTCTATTGTGTATGGAGCAGGCCTTTACAAAGCCTGTTCCAATATCCAATGAAATTATTTGGCTCATATCATATTGATATACAATAAAATTTAAAACAAGAATCTCTCAAGTTTTATTAAAAAATTATATAATTTTTTTCAGATGATCTTTTTTCTCATTTTAAATTCAAGATAACATCATGAGTACATGGAAAGCAAGTGGAATCTAGCAGTAGAGTCAAAACAATCAGGACATCTTAACAAAGTAAATGTATTTACTAATTCAACGAATCAAAAAAAGAATCACAAAAAATCATCATCATTACCTTTACAGGCAGTTGAGATAATCATACCAATCAACCAAGACATCAAAAAAGCAGTAACCACTGCTGGCAATCTCATCTCATCTTCTGTTAGATCATTTGAGCTAATATGGGACAAAAAACAAAACAGGTTATCATTCTGGTTAGTATCTAATCAAAATGATATCATTCATTATATGGATACCTTCAAGTCAGTATATCCCAATGCAGAATTTGTCAAACTGGATCACGCTATCCCAAAATGGTTTGATCCTAAAACAAACTACAAGATATTTGATGCAAGCGTAAGACATGGAAATTTCTTTGCAGTGATGGACCATCAAAAGATTCCTGTATTGATTACACAAATATCAAATACAATACAAATGGCACAACATGGTTGGATTCAGATTGTCTTTCAAAGGCATGACATTACAAATTACATAAACAACTTTGGCAAAATACTTGATTTTATGAAAAAAAAGGTGACAAATACAAAATATCGAAGTGAGTTGGAATCATTTTTTTCTGATTATGTAGATCTACACAATCATCCAGAGTTTAATGGTGACTTTGCAAGAAACTACAAGACACTAAAACAACATGCAGAATCTAAAACGATAAACCCACAGATGGTAATGTCTATTCGTGGTCTGATAAATTCAGATGATGAACTTGACTTTGGATTTGACGTAATTGAGAATATCTCAATGGAGAACATACATGCACCATTTGAGCATTGCACAAAAAACTCGTATGATGACTATACAAAATTCTACAACCCAAATCCAAAAAAGGCACAATACATCAGAATTGGCAAAAGAAAGACAAACTATCAAAGAATCGATATATTCCCTTTGAGGTTGCTGCCAAAGCCTGAAGGGTTGATTCAAAAGGCAATTGATAATTATGCTGGAACCAACATCATAGGACGATACCACACAAGAAAACCCCTTCCATTTTTGTTGTTAAACACATCTGAGATGCCATTGTTCATTCACCTGCCTGACATTACAGTGCAGCATCTGCATTTAACTCGAGGCCAAATCTTGCCTAGAACATCCAATGACAAACTTGGATTTCGCTTAGGTCTGTTTGAGATTGATAAAACAAACAACAAAAACTATCCTGTGGAATATGGAAAGATTGTTTCCTCAAATGACATCAATGGAGTTACGGTTCATCCCGATGACTATACAAGACACCAGTATGTTGTTGCAGCATCTGGTGCAGGAAAATCAACCTTGTTGCGTTCTATGGCAAAACATATCGAGATGGCAAATCTAAATGGAACATTTGATTCTGCTTTTATCTATGCTGACTTTAAGGGAGGAAGAAATCCTGATAGTATAAAATTTATCAAACAATTAGACAAAAAGACATTGGATTCAGGTAAAGTGTTGTATCTGGATCCATCAGAGACTAGCTTTGCAATAAATCCGTTAGAGTTACCAAGAAACTATGATGATAAAAAACGTGAAGAGATTGTAGATAGGTATATTGGATATTTTATGAAAATAATGGAGCAGTTCTATTCACAAAAACAAACGTATGTGCAAATGGAGAGAATCATGAAAGTAGTGCTGCAGTATCTATACTCTTTTGATGATGCACCAACTTTTAGAGACATTTATGAAATTATTGCAGAGCTAGAATCAGGCGGACAGCAAGTATTATCTGAAGTATTTGAGACACTTGGAAAACCAGAAGCAGAACTGCAAAAGGCACTTACAAGTATTAGTGAATTAAAACCTGACACTTTTTCACCATTGCTAAACAGACTGGAGCCATTTAGTACCTCACCTGTTCTAAAAAGAATCTTTACCCCAAAGCATTCCAGTGTTGATTTTAGCATCATTGTGCAATCTGGAAGTTATACCATAGTGTCAATGAATGAGACTAACATGTCTAGTATTGCCGCACCGCTAGCCCAGATGGCATTTGTCCTAAAGATATGGTTTGAAGTACAAGAACAAAGCAGAAACAAGGACACCAAGATGAAAGACGTCATATTGGTGTTAGATGAGTTTCAAATTATCGCAAGCTTGGATGCCATACCTATGATATTGGCACAGGCCAGATCCTTTGGACTGGGATTGTGTCTTGCACATCAAAACCTGTCCCAGATTCCAACTGAACTTTTGCAGACCATAGTAGGAAATACTGCAACGCAATTTGCAGGAAGACTGTCAGGCATTGATGCCTCCAAGATAGGCATGATAATAGACCCAAAGTATGGAAAAGACATTGCAGCAATTCTTGCGGTACAATCAGACTTTAGATTCTTGGCAAGAACAAGGCCCATTCCAGGTGAGGAGACTAGCTTGCCGCCACAGTTTTGGCTTGATTATCCATGTCGAGAAAATATGACTGATGAGCAGCTTTCACAATTCATTATTCAACAAAAGGCAAAGTATGGAAATGTCAAACCAGAAGAAACATTACTTGTATCCAAAAATGTTGATAAGAACAAGTGGATGCAACAGCTAGAAAATGGCATTGTAATTCCTCCAAAAACAGAATGGCAGATTCTCGTGTCACTTTATTCTCATGAAAAATTGTCATTAATGGAGATTGTGAGAACTTGTAATTTTACTCAACCACGTGATGAAATATCCAAATTATTGAGAGACATGAATGAACGAAAACTAATTGAGATTGCCGGAAAAATACAAAAAGGGCGCGTCACCATAATAAAATATCAATTATCAAATGAAACAAAAATAAAATATTTTGATCTTGATTATTCCAAGATTGGAACAGCTTCTGACATTTCTGATGTTGCAAAAAATGCAGTAGAACATTATCTTAAGGAGAAATATTTTGTAAGTATTGCAGTACAAAATTTCTCTAAAAAAGATGAGTTGAGAACAGATCTGATTGCATATGACCATTCCAATGATATAGCAATATCTGTAGAAATAGAATCACACAGTGAGGTTGAGAGTCATCCAGAACATGTACTGTTGAACATGCAAAAGTGGAAAGAGATGGGATTTTCACAATGCCATGTATGGTCAACACACAAACACGTTGCAGAGATAAAAGAAAAGCTTGATTCTCCAATCAAAGTTGATGATGTAAAAGTATTTTTGGTATGATTATCAAATGACAAAAATATTATTTTAAAATCACAAATCTTGAGATTGATGGGCTCCAGATACTTGCGTTTGGAACTGGGAAGGAGATTTGAACGCAACCGTTCAAAGCCCTTCATTTTTGTTTAAATTTAACATATTAGAGATTTGAACAAAATCAATTTTCATCTTATATTCTGTATAATGGAATTATCTCATATCAATAGCTCACGGATTTGAATTTTTATGTCAAATCTTGTAGGATATAATAAGATCTTTTAACTCTTCATGACAAAATGGAATTATCAAATATCTCAATACTGTTTCTGCAATTGTATAAACGGATAAATTGAGAGGAGGAATTTCTTATTAAACAAAAAAATGATTCAGTCTCCTCTAGGATCTATCTGACCAGTAGAGAGAACTGATGTTCCTAGTGGATTAATACGAGGATCATTATCTTTTATGCGTAATTCTGACTCATAGACAGGAACAATATTAGTAGATGGTAATGGCCTCTTCCATTTATTCCAAATATGTGAAGACATTGGATCATTTACATCTTGGTCAGAAACGTTTAGGTGTTCTTGCCATAGCTTCATTCTCAAATTTTTTGCAAAGTGAGTCCGTGACGAACTTTTTGGGTCAAAAATTCCAGCAACTACTTCGCTATCATGAGTATAACCACGATTATTACAATTTGCCGAGCCGATTATAGCAAACTCATCATCGAATATCCATATTTTGGAATGAACATAGTTGTGATGTTTTCTAATATTCCTATAGCAAATTGCAACTCGTGCATTCGGATAACCTCCGACATTTTTTGTTAATATCTTAATAAATCTTGCACGTAAATAAAATGGTGTAAAAAGATCTGTAGTAATTCTTGAATCCGGAATCAGGATGATTATTTTTAACTGGTTATTACGACGAAGTTGTGAATTTAATAGTTTGGCAGCATCAAGACTAAGAAGGTATTGTTCCTCGACATAAATGAATTTTTTTGCTTGTAATATTGCATGTTTTATGGTTTCCCAGGATGTTTTTTCACCACAAGGAGCAAATGTGTAATATTTATGTCCTGATGCGCTTTTAATTTCAGAATTGATATATTTCATTGCTTGTGGTTGCGCAGCTAATACAAAACCTCCCATCATCTGTAGTGTCATATTTACAATACCAGGCGTAGGACTAGGATTAATTTTGTGCAATGACGTTGCTGCTCGCGTATGTCCACGTCTGACTGAGCTGACACGTTGATTCTGCTTTTTACCATTGCCATAGGTTCGGCCTATCTTTACGTACATACTAGCAGGTAGAGGAACAATAAATGATTTATCGCGAAAAACTTTCATCTGGCTTCTTAGATCATAGTTTTTCTTAGGTTTTTGCGGATGATCCATCCAGCGTTCTTCAAATGTTTTAAGAAGAACACGTGCTGCAGGACCCTCTATCTTACAGTGAACGTCATGTAGAGAACTTGGACAACCTGGTTTTTTTGGATCAGGTATTCTATCCTCAGCAAAATCCACACCACCACAAAATGCTATCAGGCTATTTTGCGCTTTGACAATCAATAACTTTTGATGGTGAATGCCTAGAATAAGGAAGTTTTTATCAGCTATAAATGATCCATATTTGAGCGAATTGAATAATTTTTTATGAGATTTGGTAATGTTGTTTTTACCTTTTTTTATTGGATGATTCCCTAAAATGTCGTTTGATAAAAGAGCACGAACCTCAACTTTTTTTTTATTTGCGCTTATAATTAGATTCTCCAATTTTGTGGAAGGGTCATTTGGTATTAATGAAAGTTCTATGTCCATTTTCCAATTTGCAAAGTAGATAAAATCTTCGAGTCCCTCAGCTCTGCGTATGGCATATACCATACTTTCAAATGTTTTTTCACCATCAATCAAAAATTTAACCTTATTACCACTTGTATAATTTTTTGAAAGCCATCGTTTTGCTTTCTTTTGGATAATGGAATTTCTTTGTTTTTCATCTAAATCCGGACCTGATTCATCATAATTCTCTAAATTGTTCACAATGATATTTTGGTAACTTATCAGTACTGTTATATCTGTTATTCCCACCAGCATGCTTTCAGTTGATTCTTCTTGATGGATACGTATTTGTTCTAGAATAGTGCAACACTCCATGTGTTATTCTGGTAGCTGCCTTCTGCATGGTGGTATTGTGGATAAATCAAGGTATTGTTGTACATCAATACATTCATGTAAAAATTTGAGAATCTACGATAGCTCTTGTTCTCGTATTGTCTAAGAACTAGTAAAACAAGATTCTGCCATACCGTATACACTTGATTGGGTGTCTTGTACATGTGTGTGGTTTCTTGCCCTTTTGATAATACCCATCATGACACGAGTCATTCTAATGTATTGAGATGTTTTCATAGTGTGTAGTATGATGTCTTTAGCTATAGATCTGACCATGCAATGTGATCTATAATGGTGAAAAATCGATAGGTTCTACCCTGCCAAATTAAATCAATATTAATTTAATAAGATACAACCTTTATCCAACAAATTGTTTATTATTAACTAATAGAATTTTTATTTAGATGGATGAGATTTTTAAATTTGCAACAATACGTCCACCTGAAGCCATCTCTCTATCAAAAGTTGCTACCGTGACCAAAGGATTTGTGTATGCCTATTTGGATGAGTTCAGTCCCTTTTTTGTTGAATTAGACAGTTTTCTAAGAACAAATGATTCTGAAAAAGTAATTCAAAGATCTCAAGAATTTATGGAATCAGACGATTTTGCCTCAGCAATAGAAAATGCATTTAATTTTATCAATTTGGGAAAATGGCTGAGGTCAGAATCATCAGTAAATCCATCAAAATTTTCAAGTAAAATTCAAGAAATATTTTCTAAAAACGAATCTGAATTAATTTCAAGTGAAGATTATAAAAAAATTCGCATTAATATTGCTAACGGTATTTTAGCTCTTATCTTTGATTCAAAATCTAGAACTGAACTAAATGAAAAATTAAACAACATAATGAGAATTTTTGGTTTAATAGAACAACTGCATTATGAAGAGAAGAAATTAGAAAATAACACCATTAAAAAAATTATAGAAAAACCCATATCTGTTATTTTTCCAAAAACAACTCGTCCTACCGATACATCAAGTAATCCAATAAACGATAAAAATAATTCTAATTTTTATCCAACAATTTTTGTAAAAATTAAAGATCTAAAGCAGGCCCTTGAGGAGATCCAAGAAAAAGGAAATTTAGAACCTGAATCTCATACTCTTAACGATGACACTAAGAAAGAAAAAGTAAAACGCCTTATAGATTTTATCAACAATGCGTCGTCTCCAGAAGAAATTTCAAATCATTTCGGTGATGATCCAAATTTTGGTTCTTCGACAAATCGAGCATACGGTGTAAGAAAAACAGTGGCTAATCGTATTTTAATTGCAAGGAATAACCTTCAAGGAAAAAAATTTACAACAATTAAACAAATTGAAAAAGTAAAGGGAGTTGGTGAAGATACCATTCATGATATGAAAAATATTGTAACCAACGGAAAACAAGAAATCAAGATTTCCTCTGAAACAAAAGAAATTTTAGAAAAAAATCAAATTAAATTAAGTGACGATTATGGAATAGTTAAAAGGAAAATTCAATCCAAACTGGTTGAACTCTCGAGACATTTGACAAATAGAAACGGGGGAAAAATACTCATTGGAAGAACCCCTATTGATAAATCAGAACTCCTAGAGTTTACCAAAGAAACATCGATTGAGGCTTTGAGTATAGAGGGACATATTTCAAGAGAGAAAATTCGTCCCGTTGGAATCTTAGACTTGATGATAACAAATCAGGAATTGCTAGGATATGAGAAGGGGGAAATAGCTCACATTGAAAATGTCTTAAAAGGAGAATTAAAAGAAAGAAGTCACAGAAGGTTAAACAAAGTCGAAGAAACTATAGACATTGAAACTGAATCAGAGCAAGAAGCTGAGCGTGAACTAGAAAGTACTAACAGATATGAATTACAACAAGAATCTTCCAATGTAATTAACCAAGAAACTCAAACAGATATTGGAATTTCAGCTACAGGAGGATGGGGGCCTATATCAATTTCCACAGATTTCAGGCAGTCTCAACATAACTCGGTGGAAAGATCTAATAAAAATGCAACAACAATAGCTCAGGAAATTACCGAACGTGCCGTTTCTAGAATAAAGGAACGACTAAAGGAACAACGTACTGTAACAACCACAACTGAATTTGAAGAAACCAACATGCATCGCCTAAATAACGAAAATGGAGATGATCATGTTGTTGGGATTTATAGATGGGTCGATAAGAGATACAAAGCTCAAGTACAAAATTATGGAAAAAGACTAATGTTTGAATTTCTTGTACCAGAACCCGCTTCCTTTTTAATATGGAGAAAAATTTTCAAACCGACGGATCAAGAAAAAATTGAAAAGATTGAGCCACCGATGATACTGGTTACTCCTTCATTTCTAGATACTTTTGACAATGTTTTACATTCATCTTTAGAAAATAATTCTACAATCTCTCAACCTTCTTCTGGTGTTTCTACACCTAAAACAGGGATTTTTGCTAAAAGGTGGAGAGCATTAGAAGCATCGGATCTTGATGAATCTACTTATGTTGATTATGTTTCGCGTTATGGTGTATCTGATGTCTCTCCTCCTCCACCAAATGAGTTGGTACAAGCCATTACATACAAAGTCCCAAAAGGTATTGTTGGTTTTCATAATAAAGAAATTAAAATAAAAATTCCTTCCGGTTATAAAGCTAAACGTGCTAAAATTAGAGGAATATTAACGAATTTTATAAATGAGCCTATAGTAGTAAAAATAAAAACAGATGACGATGGGAAAAAAACACGTGAGATAGTAGACAAAAAAATCACAGAGCCACTTGCAGGGGACGAACACATAGTGCATCCAACAAAAATATTGTTTATTGCAATTGGTGATGGTGTGGCAAGAAATATTCCAAATCACAAAGCAGAGTTTAACTTATCTGGTGAAGAAGGAGAAATTCCAGTTGTTATTACCACTTATGCTGATGCAGATGCTGCAATAGCAATCGAGATAATTTGTGAGACGAATAGTGAGACGGGCAGTGCCTTTCAAGAATGGCAAATAAGAACCTTTAATTCCATCATGCAAGCATATGAAAGAATAAATTCCGAACAAGAGGAACGTATTGCGGCACAAGAAATTCAAGAGGGGATAGCCATAGCCGGAACTAATCCCCTTCAAAATAGAGAAACTGAAAAAACTGAGCTAAAAAAGGGAATAATCTCTCTTCTAACTGGTCGAAACATGGATTTCTACAAAGGAGGGGTGTCTCATTCTGGCATATCTGATATACCTAAAATTGACTTTAGTAGTACGGAAAAACTAGATCATTACATTCGATTCTTTGAAAACTCTTTTGAATGGAAGAATATTACCTATGATCTTCATCCATATTACTGGTCAGACAGAATCCGATGGCAGATACTTCAAAAAATAGAAGATGAAGGAGATCCTCTTTTTGCAAAATTTCTAAAAGCAGGAGCAGCTACCGTAAGGATTGCAGCCAAAAGAGGATTTGAAAAACAGATTCTATACTTTCTTTCCTTTTGGAATCTTTGGATGCATCAAGATGAGCCTTCAACACTATCTGAAGAATTTATGCCGCTAATTCCTGAAATTGAACAAATAGAAGACCTTGAGAACAATGAACCAAAAGAAGTAGGAAAACCATGGGAACTTAAGATCCCTACATCATTGGTTATGTTACAAAAAGATAATGATGATAAAAAAATTAATTTTCTATAATTCTTTATTATCCCTAACAAAATGTTTGAAATTTGCCCAACATATCATCAATTTAGTTTGAAACTATAAGATTGCAGAATTACGTACTAGACATTACGTAAGGGTTTAATTTTATTTTTTAACTGAGACATAATACATCTTAAAAAACTCAACTTAATCAATTGAATCAGAGTAAAGAGTACATTGTTGTGTAAGATTAAACAGATTTTTTTGGACAGATTCTGTTTAAAGCCAAAATAAAATCTTAATTTTTCCTGCTCATGACCTTTTTTAATTCCTGAGATAATACAACTCTAAAATGCTTTTCACCAAATAGATTTTGAAGGTTTAACAGATCTTCTGATTCACGTCTTGCTTGTGATTCAAGTAAGTTGGCACCGTTGAAGTCACGGATAAATTTTTTCAGAATTTTTGTTCTTGTAAAACTACTGGGAAACTGTTTTTTCTTAATTTTCTCATATCTATTTTTGAAATATTTATAACATCCTGGTGAGGATCGTAGTCCTGCATTCTTCGATAAATGGCATTTTTCTCCATTGTAATATACATTAGACATCTTTTTTTTCAGTATAACCAATTGTTGAAGCATTGCCTCATTATATCCTAGTTGTTTTTCGCTACCTTGTTGTTCAAAAAATAATTTTCGCGCTAATGCAGCATGTTTTTTTGTTAGTTGCAGTGATTTTTCAAGTTCGTAAAGGTCTTCACCCATCATTTTATACGTAAGGCTCAATCCACCTAATACGGGTGGCAAGACAACTTTAGTATAAACAACTTGTATGAGTATACTAAACAATGCGTAAGTAATGAAACCTGCTACAATGAGCCTACCCAAAATTGTGGATCCTGGGAAAGGTTGTGTAAGTCGTATAGCTGTAGATAAATTAGATAAAGCTACATAAAATTTAGTTGAATTAATGCCCAGTAATATGAGGGCATCAAATCTTTTTGATTTAGATTGTTTACTATCGAGTAGAATCATTGCGTTCATATTAATATCCCAAACAGAAAGAAGGTCAAGTAAGGCACCTGTTATTTTTAATAATCCTTTAGCCTGAGACAAAAGAAGTTTAGTGATTTTCTTAGACATTTCCTTGGACAATATCTTAACTAATACTGCAGTTCCAACAAATGAAGTAATCACAGTTACGTTCGCAATAGTAGCTGTAAGACCTAGCATACTTTTTAGATCATCATAATTTGCTTTTCCGCTTGTTATTATATCATAAATTTTTATTGTTTTAATCAGTTTTTCAATGCTTAATGCTACATCAATGAGTTCAGCTACAAAGTGTCTTGTTTTAAGTAGCTTGTATGATTTTGTTAATTCATCCTTAAGCGAACTGTGTTTATTTAAATCCTTTAAGAAGTCAAGATCATTTAATGAATTAGCTGCTTTAATAGATTCTCGTATAACTTTTCTCATGTCAGGAAAATTCACTTCTATTTTGTTTACTTTGCAATTGGGATTATTTTGTAATTCTTTCAAAATTAATTTAGCATCAATCAAATTTTTTTCAAGATTTTCTTTCTTTATTTCTAATTCAACTATTTGTTTAGATTCGCGCATGAAAGGGTTCATAATGTCTTCTCACTCTTATTTTATTTTATAAGATTTACCAATATGCTCAAAATAATTAAGATAAGAAATGCATTCCTAAATACAAATGATTATTTTATGATTTGTGAAAAAAATTACAACACTAAATCAGTTTAGTAATTTGAAGAGATATTCACAAAAATAACAATTAACTGCTGATTAAAATATTATATTTTGCAATGTTTCAATCAAAGCGGGATTTTAGATATTTAATTATTATGGGGTGTTATGTTATCTGAGTTGGAAATACATAGTAAATCTGGTTTTATTATTGGTGTGTGTTTTGTTGTATTAGGAGGAAGTATAATGGTGGGCACAGGATTAATACTGATACTTGATCAAGATGCTGAACAATTTGAAGTTAATTTCAGAATATCGATAATTATCTCAGGTTTTATATTCGCAGGTTCTGGTTCAGCTAGTATCTTACACTCATTAGACATAATAATATGAAACAAAAAATACTTGAAAATTAATGGACTCATAAATTTAGTTGTGTTCTATCAAACTAATTAGAAGCCAACAAATCATGGATCAGAAGAATATAGACTACAGAAATCATAATTTTTGTATGAAGTTCAAGTCACACAAAAAGAAATCAAATCAGATTTAGGTTTGAAATAAAATATGCTTTCACGTATACCAACATTTGATAAATGTATTTGGCATGCAATCGATTTATAGTAAATCAGAGGTTTCTGAACACGATTTCGGTTGAGAAAATCAATTTGAAACAATTTATAATAACAATGCGCTTATCAAGAATTCAATATCATATATTATCATAATTTTTATCAGAAGTCACGACTAAAATAATTTTCTCCACATCTATCTTTTTATAGATAATTCTTTGTTATCTTATTACCCTTTTCAATGATTATGTTAAGAGGCCTTGATTATCCTTTCTTTTGATTTTTTCGTTTCATATTTTGGAAGATCTACAGCTTTATTTCAGAGGAAATTTGTTGAATTAATGATGTTTTATTTGTTATATCTTATTACATTGTAACAAACATTGATTTTAACTTGTCGATATTATTTTAATCTCATAAAAAATTACAATCTATATTTAATTACTCATTTATTATTTTTGATATTTGTAAAGATACTTAACAGTAGAGTTTAGTACCGTTACCGGGCTTTGAACGCAAAATGTCAGAACTTTTGTAATTATTCTGTTATTAACTGAATTTTTACTTGTTTCATACATTCAAAAAACTTATAGATTTCATATCAAGTTACATATTATCAGGTAAATAGAATAGCATTTTCTAGGATGTATTTTATCCTACGTTGATTCCGTTTATTCATTGGGCCTACACACAATGTTTAAAAGCCCTCCCGGCGTCATTAAATTAGTTCAAATCGCCAACATGTCAAAAAAAGATGAAAAAGAAGAGATTCGAACGGTTTAGTATAGAACCCGCCCCGCATGAGTTATAAAGAAAATACACAGATTATGTCAAAAAAATAAAAAATATTGCATGATTTCATGTCATAGCTATTTTCTAGTTCTTTTTGGGAAAATACGCTCTTTGTTCCAGTAAGGACTTTTGCATTTTGTGTTGGCACAAGTTTTTGGTTCCTTGGTCTTGCTGGCCCATTCATATTCACAGCGATTGCATTGATGAAGCCAAAGATCTTTGGATATTTTGCGTATCATAATTTTACACTAGGATTTATGACACAGTCATTAATCTTGTTCCATATACTAATATAGTATATACTAAATCAGTATAGTATGATTAATGTGTCCCAGCATTGTTTGGAAATTTTCAAAGTTTTGCAATCATCTAGGTTATGCAGACAGTGTCGTATGTGTGTTGGAATTATCGTAACGAAGAGAAATGAGGTCAGGAATTGAAGATCCAACTAGTCAGAATTCACAAAGACGGAAGACAAAAACCAGTTAGGATTTTTTCGCATTCTGAAGATGTAATCATACAACGAACCAGAGTTAAGGTGATGGACAGTAACTCTGGAAAGACAAGCGCGATGTATGTCTTAGAGGGACTAGGTCCTACTGGATGGATGACAATTGAGACCACGGGTAATCAGGAACTTTTTGCATACATCTATGTGGGTGATGAGATCACAAACCATGATGATTGACTGTAATGCAATAACACAAAAGTTAATTTTAGATTTTAATTGTCAAAACATTTTTCGGGATATGCAGGAAGGTTCTGAACAGATAAAGATTTTAATCAGTTTGTATAACGTAACGCCAAGAAAA
>Ga0224508_10000977_pt1 | contig 26312 bp, 24 predicted proteins | sample SF_Jan12_sed_USG_4_FD_170157 | JGI IMG/M metagenome (GOLD analysis project Ga0224508, IMG submission 170157) | Sediment microbial communities from San Francisco Bay, California, United States - SF_Jan12_sed_USGS_21 | ecosystem: Environmental > Aquatic > Marine > Sediment | place: USA... | reverse complement strand
CGGCGCTGACGTCGGTGATCATGTTCGAACTGCCGCACATCATGACGTGCGAGTCGTCGGCATTGATGGTGATACCGGCGTGGCGTTCGAGACTGCCGTCCTGCATCAAATGCGGCACGCGTTTGCCGAGCGCGGACGGATGCGGCTCGCGCGTGACCACGGGTACGAAATGAAACCGATCGCCATGCTCGGCGTCGAGTCGCGTAATCAAATCCTGATAGGCCAGTTCGACGCCATAACTGACCGAATAACAGAGCACGATTTTCTCGAATTTCTGCCAGGCGGCCTGACTTTTCAGGATGGCGAGGAACGGGCCGATGCCGGTACCCGTGGCGATCATCCACAGGTGTTTGCAATCAGGCACTTCGCTCACCGTCAGAAATCCGGAAGGATTGTCTGACACCAGCACATCGTCGCCTGCCTGCAGGTCGAACAGGCGCGGCGATAGCGGGCCTTCCTCGACGATATTGAAATAGACTTCGAGGTGCTGCTCCTGCGGCGTATTGACCAGCGAGTAAGGGCGCGCGAGCACATCGTCACCGTCGCGCAAACCGATGCGAACGAACTGGCCGGCTTCGTAGTCGCCGAGATCGACATCGACAATCAGCGCGGTCAGATAATCGTTGAGACGCCTGTTTTCGACGACCTTGCCTTCAAGCCAGTTAGCCATGTTATTGCTCCGTCAAACCGGTAAAACCGTGTTTTATTGTCGCTTTCGAGACTGCCGCCAGGTTTCGATACTGCACTAGGCGGCCAGTTGATTGAGGCTGTACGAGCCATTCTTTTCCATTACCGCAAGATACAGGTCCTCGAATTCGTCGACCACCGAATCGCGCACTTCCGGCAGCGCCAGCAGGCGCTCGGCCCAGGCGCAGACTTTGGGCATGCTGTCGGCATCGAGCACTGACAGTTTGCCGCCGGCGACCGAATTTTGCCGAAACAACGGCGCGAAGGCGGTATCGGCGAGCGAGAATTCCGCGCCGTTAAACCAGGGGCCGTCGCCGAGCCGTTTTTCCACGCGCTGCAGCTGGCTTACGAGCAAATCGCGATGTTTACTGAAGCGCTCTTCGTCCTTGCTCATTTTCATCATGTAGAGATTGCCGAGCATATCGGATGCAAATTCGATCCAGGCTCGATTTTTGGCGCGAGCCAGCGGGTCCTTCGGCTGCAGCTCGCCACCGGTAATCTCATCGAGATATTCGTTGATCACCGCCGATTCGAACAGGATCTCGTCATCGACCTTGAGCACCGGAACCTTCCCCAGAGGCGACATTTCGAGGAACCAGTCGGGCGGATCGGCGAGATCGATATAGGTAATGTCGAAATCGATATTCTTGTGTTTTAGCGTGATCACCGCGCGTTGCACGAACGGGCAGGTTTTGAAACTGATCAGGTGTAGCGACATTGTGTTGTTCTCCGGCTTAAGTCAGAATGAAGCGCCTATCGAATCAAGGTATGGGTCTAAAAAAAGAATCTCAACCCCAAATAGTACAGGGATATTGAGCGCTTAGCGGAGGAGTTTACCATGTCGTCATCGTCACTTGGCCTGGATGACAGGCTGCAGCAGTATTTGCTCGAGGTTTCGCTGCTGGAACCCGAGGCCTGCGCGCGCCTGCGTGAGCAGACCCTGGCCATGTCCGAAGCCAATATGATCAGCTCGCCCGAACAGGTGCAGTTGCTGAAGCTGTTGTTTAAGATGCTCGATGCCCGTAACGGACTCGAAATCGGTACCTTTACAGGTTATACCAGCCTGCGCCTGACGATGGCCATGCCCGAGCTCAGGATGACCTGCTGCGACCTGAGCGAGGAATATACCGCTATTGCGCGTGAGCACTGGCGCGCGGCCAATGTTGACGATCGCATCGATCTGCAGCTGGGACCGGCGCAGCAAACGCTGGATCACCTGATCGACGAAGGATTCGAGGGCGCCTATGACTTCGCCTATATCGATGCCGACAAGTCTGGATACAGGGCTTATGTCGAATCCTGTCTCACGCTGGTGCGTAACGGCGGCCTGATAACGCTGGATAACGTGCTCTGGGGAGGTTCGGTCGCCGATCCGGAGGATACCAGCGAGGATGCGGTTGCGCTGCGCGAACTCAATGCCTGGCTGCACGAAAGGGCGCCCGGGCGCTTCGATTTGTCGCTGGTGCCGATCGGCGATGGCTTGACGATACTGCGCAAGTATTTCTAGTCACCCGGTAGTCGAATCTGTAAATCTTCCAGCCCTCCCAGGTGTTCGCCATCGGCGAATATCTGTGGCAGCGATTTGAGGCGTGGTAATCGCTCGCGAAATTCAACTATTACGCCCGCTATGCTGACGTCGCGCTCGACATAGTCCAGACCGTGCCGCCTGAGTAAAGCCTTGGCCTGTTCACAGTGACTACAGCCGGGGCCGGTGAAAATTTCGATGTTTTTCATACGCTAATGCTCATTGGTATGGCGCGGGTATTATTACCCGCGCAATAATGTTGCCTGTCTCAGTGTTGCACCTTGAGTTGCGGTTCGATGCCGTCGAACATGGGTTCGAGTTCGACGCCAAGCGCGTCGCCGAATTTCGACACCGCGATGTAGATGGTGATAACGAAAACCGCATCGACGATCTGCGCTTCGCTCCAGTTGGCGTGCAGGCGATCCCAGAGTTCCTTGGAAACGCGGTTGGCGTCCTCGCCGATCTGCACGGTTAGATCGAGCAGAGCTTTTTCGCCCTCGGTAAAATGCGAGCTGGTCTTGTATTTGTCAGCGTCGATATCGGCAATTTTTTCCGGCGCTATACCGAGCATGTCGGATACGCGCTCGTGCTGTACTACGCAGTACTGGCAATCGTTGCGCTGGGTCGCCTTTAAAATCAGCAATTCCTTGGTTTTCCAGTCGAGCACGCCGTCCTTTAATATCGCCATGATCAAATCGGTAAACGCGGTGCCGTACTCCGGCTGATGACCGAACACCTTGAAGATATTCAATAGCGCCTGGAAACGTTCCTCGGCCCTGTCATAAAAAGCAATGGTTTCGTCGTCTGCCTGATCTCTTTCTACATATGAAACACTCATGATTTACTCCTGTGGTTTACGGAACGATCGTTCCAAACTTGGCCAAATTTTTTTACTCGAGCATCATCCTGGCCTGGGAAATGACGGCATCGATGGTGGCTTTACGCGGTTTCGCGCGGGTCAGTACCCGTAATCCCAGAAACAGGCCCAGCAATGCCTTGGCCGTTACGTCGGAATCGAGGTTCGAAGCTATGCTCTGCTGCTGCTTTGCCGCTTCGATCCGATAAAAGAAGAATTCTTCGACCGCCTGCAGACTGCGGCTTACAAATTCACCGATTTCGGGATCGTGTGGCGATAATTCGAGCGCGGTATTGACCAGCAGGCATCCCCAGGGCCTGTTGCCATCCGGTTTGCTGGCCGCGGATTCGAACACGGCAATAATTGCGTCAAGCGGTGCATATTGATCTGCTATTTGCTGCAGATGGTCACGGCGATACACCTGGTCGTAGTACTCGAGCGCGCGCATGAACAATTCGTGCTTGTTGGGAAATGCGGCATAGATGCTGCCGCGGTTGATGCCGGTGGCCTTGACCAGGTCGTTAATCGAGGTGGCTTCGTAACCATGGGCCCAGAAAGCCTGCATGGCTTTTTCCAGCACCTTGATTTGGTCGTAATTCTTTTGCCAGGGCATAATTGTTCCACTTTCGTGGCGGGCATGTTAACCGAGTCTGGAACGATTGGTCAAATAACGACGCTGATATGAAATGTTCCCGCCAGGCCGGTCGGGAACTCCTTTATCGGTGTCTCCCGGATTGTTCTGCAAAGGCCTGAGCTAACGCCGTTTCGCTGGCTTCGACGATCCCGGACTCTGTAATCAGCGCGGTGACGAGCTTTGCCGGGGTAACGTCGAAGGCATAGTTGACCACCGGTGTGCCAGCGGGTGTTATCGTTACCGAGTCGGTGCTGCCGTCGGGCAGCCTGCCATGAACCTGTGACACTTCGAGGCCCTGGCGTTGTTCTATCGGTATCTGTCGCAGGCCATCGCTGATTTCCCAGTCGATAGTCGTGCTCGGCAGGCATACGTAAAAAGGCACAGCGTTGTCGAAAGCCGCCAGCGCTTTGAGATAGGTGCCGATCTTGTTGCACACATCGCCTGAACGCGTGGTGCGATCGCTGCCGACCAGGCACAGATCGACCATGCCGTGCTGCATCAGGTGCCCGCCGGCATTATCGACGATCAGGCTGTGCGGCACGCCGTGGTGACCGAGTTCCCAGGCCGTCAGGCTCGCACCCTGATTGCGCGGGCGGGTCTCGTCGACCCAGACCTGCAGCGCGACGCCGGCGTTGTGGGCCATGTAAATCGGCGCCGTCGCGGTGCCCCAGTCGACCGTCGCCAACCAGCCGGCGTTGCAGTGAGTGAGGATGTTTACCGCTTCACCGGCCACTTTTTCAGCAGCAATGCGACGGATCAATTCAAGTCCGTGTCTGCCGATGCCCTGGTTGATTTCGATATCGAGTTCGGCAATGGCATTGGCTTCGTCGAGCGCGTGCTCGACGCGGTTTTCCGGCGGCACCCGGGTCAGCGCCGAGCGCATCCGATCCAGCGCCCAGCGCAGATTGACCGCGGTCGGACGCGTGGCGTACAGCGCTTCGTAGGCGGATTGCATCGCCGTATCAGAGGCATCCTGGCGCATGGCGAGGTAGAATCCATAGGCCGCGGTTGCGCCGATCAGCGGCGCGCCGCGCACCACCATGTCACTGATCGCTATACAGCTGTCGTCGAGCGATTTCAGGTTGAGGACGACGAACTCGTGAGGTAAGCGGGTCTGATCGATGACATCGATGGAAATGCCGTCGTCATTGAGCCAAATGCTTCGATACCGCTTGCCGTCGACGTTCATTTTACTGCTCCTCCCGCTCGGGCTGTTTGCCGTAGTCCGCAAACTGTGCCATCACCTGCTGCATCTGCGATTCGCCGAGGATCACCGGTTTGCCGAGCTGCAGCGCATGCCAGTATTGCCTGGCCAGCGTTTCCACCTCGACGCCTAGCCACAGGGTCTTGTCCAGGTTGTCGTGAAAACAGATCATGCCGTGGGTGCCGAGCAGGCAGGCGTGCCTGTCCTGCAAGGCGGCCAGCATATTGTCGGACAAGGTCTGGGTGCCGAACAGGGCATAGTCCGCGCAACGGATATCATTGCCGCCGGCGACCGCGACCATGTAGTGAAACGCCGGAATATCCCGGCGCAGGCAGGACAGGGCGGTGGCGAAGGTTGAATGCGCGTGCAGCACGGCGCCGGCGTTTTCGTGATGGGCGTAGATATCGCGGTGCATGCGCCACTCACTGGACGGTTTCAGACGATCCTGCGTGCCGCCGTCAAGGTTGACCAGCACGATGTCCGCGGGTTGCAGGCGGTTGTAAGCCATGCCCGAGGGGGTAATCAGGAAACCATCCTCGAAACGCGCGCTGATATTACCGGCATTACCCTGGTTGATGCCCTCGGCGTTCATCGCCAGGCAGCAGTCGATCACCTGCTGTGCCAGCGATTCGCGTGCGGCTCGGTCGGCATTCATGGACAATTCCGCTTACTCGACGGTTTCGCGTAGCTGCAGGCGCCAGCTCTGGTAATCGATGCCGCTGGCATAACCGCGCCGGTTGACGAAATCGAGCACGCCCCACAGGCGGTAAAACTGAACCACTGAATCGACACGCATGACCTCCTTGCCCTCGGGGCTGAACAGTACAATGGTCGGAGTATAAAACAGTCCAAGCTCCCGCCCCCACTGCTTTGCGGTCGTGGTTTTGCCCGCCGGGGTTATGACTTCGGTATCGGCGAACAGGTTTAACTGCACCACGTCCATTTTTTCGAGCTCGACGAGAATTTCATCCTGCGACAGCGGGCCGGTATGCAGCAGTTCACAGGCGTGGCAGGAACCCTGTTCGAACACCACCGCCAGCGGCTTTTTCGAGACGCGACCGCTGCGGTCCATGTTGTAGGGCGGTTGCTGGTAAAAATCGCGCTCGATCAACTCGCCGCTGGTAAAAAACAGTCCCGGTTCGGCGCGCGCCAGGTAGTCGCGAAATTTTTCCACCCGGTAAAAGCCTTCGGCAACGTAGTGCAGCGTCGCGCGAAACTGGTAGGGCGGGTAATAGCCGCGCAGGCGATGGATCGGCTTGCCTTTACCGTCATAGAACACCAGCGACGGGGTGAAATTGGTTTTATAGCGAATCGATAATTCGCGCTCGCTGTAGCTGTTGCCGTCGGTATCGATGAAATCCTCGATCCCCCAGATGTCGATCGGTATGACGTCGAAATGCTCGCGGAGGTAGCGCGCAATGCTTTCGTCGCCAAGATTGGCATTGAAAAACTGTTGGCAGTAGGCGCAGCGTTTCTGGCCGTAGTAGGCAATGATGCCGAACTTGCCTTCGGCGCGGGCTTCGGCAACATCGTCATTGAGGTCGCCGAGGCTGATTTTAAACCAGTCGGGATACTCCAGCGCTTCATCGAGCTGGGTATCGTCGAACTGCACGGGATCGGGGTCGGTCATGACTCATGAATATCCGGATTCGACGATGATCCGGACTGATCCAGATCAATGTTACTGAATTTACCTGTCGCTACGGCCGTAAATATCGTCGAAGCGCACGATATCGTCCTCGCCGAGATAATCGCCGGACTGCACCTCGATAATGTCGAGAGCCTCGTCGCCGGGATTTTCGAGATAATGCGTGGTCCCCAGTGGAATGAAAACCGATTCGTTCTCGTGCAGGTCGAAAATCTCATCGTCGCGGAACACGCGCGCGGTGCCCCTGACCACGACCCAGTGCTCGGCGCGATGATGATGCATTTGCTTCGACAGACGCGCGCCGGGTTTGACGCTGATGCGCTTGACCTTGTAACCCTCGCCCTCGTCGACCGAATCGAAACTGCCCCAGGGTCGGTAAACGATGCGATGATAGTTTTCTTCCTCGCGGTTTTGCTGCGCCAGCTTGTCGACAATCTGTTTCACTTCCTGTGCTTTTTCCTTGTCGGCTACCAGTACCGCGTCCTGCGTCTCGACGATCACCAGGTTGCTGATGCCGACTGTCGCGACCAGCCGGCTTTCGGCATGCACGATCGAGTTTTCGGTGTCGCTGATGAGAACGTCGCCGCGCGTAGCGTTACCATGATCGTCTTTTTCGCCCTGTTCCCACAGAGATGACCAGCTGCCGATATCACTCCAGCCGGCGTCCATCGGCACCACGCAGGCGAGATCGGTCTTTTCCATCACCGCGTAGTCGATGGAGTCCGCCTCGCATTTGCCGAAGGCTTCCGCGTCAAGTCGCAGAAAGCCGATATCTTCGCTCATATCGGCGGCCGCCTGCCGGCAGTGGGCTACCATATCGGGCTTGAATTTTTCCAGTTCGTCGAGGTAGGCCTGCGCGCGAAACATGAACATGCCGCTGTTCCAGTAGTATTCATCCGAGGCCAGGTAGCGGCTCGCGGTCGGCTGATCGGGCTTTTCGACAAACTCGTCGACGATATACCCGCTACCGTCGGACTCACCGCGGCGGATGTAGCCATAGCCGGTAGCCGCGTAGGTCGGCACTATACCAAAAGTCACCAGCATACCCGCTTCGGCCAGCGGCAGCGCCTGCCTGACGACGTCGGTAAAGGCTTGCTGGTCGGGAATTTCGTGGTCGGCGGTTAAAACCAGCATTACCGGATCGCCGCCCTGCTGCGCTGCGTGGACCGCGGCAACGGCAATCGCCGGCGCGGTGTTCTTGCCGAAAGGCTCGAGGATAATCGATAAATCCTCGATCCCGATCTGACGCGCCTGTTCGGCGACGATAAAGCGATGCTCGTCGTTACAGACAACGGTGGGCGCGACGTGGTCGAGCTTGTCCAGCCGCTTCAACGTGCGCTGCAGCATGGTCTCTTCGTGCAACAGGCTGAGGAACTGTTTCGGGTACATCTTGCGTGACAGTGGCCACAGGCGAGTGCCGGATCCGCCGGACAGGATAATGGGTATCAATTTCGCTCCTCGATCTATGCTGTGAAACAGTTACATTTGAAAATATTACAATCGCGGTCCATTATAAGTTGCAATGCGAGCTAAAAACAGACGTCATGACAGCTGACTACGAAAGATCGGAAGCGGTAGTCGAGGACTACAAAAAACGCAAACTCGCTGCCAGTGCGCTGCGCCGGATTCGGGAGCTCATTCATGGCTACGAACAGGATCGAGTCGCCGATGTGCGCATGGCGCGTATTGGTATCATTATTATCATGCTGCTGGGGGCAGCCGCTTACTTCTTTCTCGGCGGCGACAGCGTAGTCTTCTCCTAGGTTTGCCTTGCGCTGGCCTGTTCAAACTTTTGCAGCAGGTAATCCAGCAGCTCATCCATTGTCGACCTGAGCTCGGCAGCGTTGCCCTGTGCGAGATGATCGAGCATTCGTCGATGCAGCGAAATGATATCGCTGCGTTCGCGCACCACGGTCACTACCATGTTGGTGACCGGGATCAGGGCCTCGATAACGGTATACATGACAAAGCGCAGCATACCGTTGTCGGTAGCGTCCACCAGGGCGCGGTGGAAAGCTACGTCAGCCTGGCAAAAATCCTCGTCGCTGATTTCCGGGTCCTGCTGACGCTTCAGCGCTGCCCTGATATTGGTTAAATGTTGTTCATCTACTTTGTTAACGGCCTGTTGCAGACAACTGCCCTGCAGGATACGCCGCGCTTCGATGATTTCCTCGATGTCGAGCGCACCCATGCCAACCAGCAGGGTGGCCGCGCCGCTAAGCGACCCGGCGAGTTCTTCGTAGCTCGGTTGCACCACGAAATTGCCGCCGGTCGGGCCGCGCCTGGCGCGCACCAGGTTTTGCGCGGCGAGTCGTTTCAGGGCTTCACGCACGCTAGGACGCGAGACGCCGTAACGCTGGGCAAGTTCGTCTTCGGTCGGCAGGCGCTCGCCGATTTTGAATTGCCCGTTGACGATCGCGGCGCGTAACTGTTCGGCTATTTGTCTGGAAATACTTGCCTTGACGATGACGTTTTGCTGCACGTTTCAGCCTTTAGTTTTGTGATGCATTTGGTGGGCAATTACTTTAACATGATTTGTCTTACAAATAGCACTACACAGGGTCAATTCATGTCAGAACAGTTCCAGGCGTATCAGATTGGTAAAAACGACGACGGTCAACGCTGCGCGCTAACGCTGCTCGACGATAGCGATTTGATGGAAGGCGACGTTACCGTACGCGTCGAATATACCACCTTGAATTACAAGGACGGCCTGGCGCTAACCGGCAGATCTCCCATTATCCGCAGGTTTCCCCTGACCCCGGGAATTGACTTCAGCGGTACCGTTAGCGAATCGAGCCATGCCGATTTCAGCGAGGGTGATCGCGTTATTCTGAATGGGTTCGGTGTTGGCGAAGGTCATTCTGGCGGGTATTCGCAAAAGGCGCGCGTCAGCGGCGATTGGCTGGTGCCGGTGCCCGAGGGACTCGATACTCGCCGCGCGATGGCGATCGGCACCGCCGGCTATACCGCGATGCTGAGCGTTATGGCGCTGGAAGATCACGGTATTCAGCCGGGTGACGGCGACATCCTGGTTACCGGTGCCTCGGGCGGGGTCGGCAGCGTCGCGGTTTCGATACTGAGCAAGCTTGGGCATCGCGTGGTGGCGACCACCGGGCGTATGCAGGAACGCGAATTTCTGACCGGCCTGGGCGCGGCCGACGTGCTCGACCGGGCGGATTTCGCGGACAAGGCGCGCCCGCTCGGAAAGGAACTGTGGAAGGGGGCTGTCGATGTTGCTGGCGGCAATACGCTGGCTAACGTGCTTAGCCAGATCAGCTACGGCGGTGCCGCCGCCATTTGTGGGCTGGCCGATTCGATGAATCTGCCGACGTCCGTGGCGCCTTTCATTCTGCGCGGGATTTCCATGTACGGTATCGATTCTGTGATGGCGCCGATCGCGAAGCGTAAGCTCGCCTGGCAGCGCCTGGCTTCCGATCTCGATCTCGACATGCTGGACGGTCTTTCCTTCGATCTCGATTTCAACGATCTGCCACAAGCGGCCGAGGATATTCTCGCGGGCAAGATCCGCGGTCGGGCTGTTGTCAAGCTACCCTGAGTGAGCTTGCGGGCTTTGCCGCCAAATCACGGGCATTCGAAAAAGGACCAAGTGACTCATGCATCGTGAGGATTACGCGCTCAGGCGAATCAGCCTGCTGGTCTCTACAAGCTAGATGGAGCGCAGATACGGCTACGGTGTAACGCTGGTAATCATCGGCGGTTTTTTCCTCAGCACCTCCGGCATTCTGTTACGCAACATCGAGACCGCCAGTGGCTGGCAGATACTGTTCTACCGTGGATTCACCTTTTCCCTGACGCTGTTCCTGCTGTTGCTGCTGCGCTACCGCTCGGGTATCGGGGCGGCTTTTCGCGCAATCGGCAGGCCAGGGCTGTGGGCCGGGCTGGTGCTTGGCCTCGGCTCGATCTGTTACATCTTCGCAATATTGTGGACCACGGTCGCCAACGCGGTATTCATTATCGGCGCGGCGCCGCTGGCGACCGCTTTCGTGGGCTGGCTGGTGCTGGGCGAAAAGACGTCGCGTTTTGGCGTGCTGGCAATGGTGATTTCGCTCGGCGGCATAGCCCTGATGTTCGCCGACGGCCTGCTGGAAGGTCGATGGCTGGGTAATATCGCCGCCCTCGGCGTGGTCGCGTCGTTTGTCATTTTCCTGTTGATCATTCGCAACCGGCGCGGCGTCGACATGCTGCCGGCCACCTGCCTCGGCGGCATCGTCATGGGCGGGGTGGCCGGATTCTTCGTCCAGTCTTTCACCATCTCGAACCATGACCTGGTGATTGCGATCACCATGGGTTGCCTGCAATTCGGCATCGGTTTCTGGTGTTTTACAGTGGCCACGCGCTACATCATGGCTTCCGAGGTCGCGCTGTTCTCGCTGACCGAGTCGATCCTGGGACCGATCTGGGTCTGGATCGGGGTTGGCGAACAACCCAGTTTGCTGACGCTGACGGGCAGCGGCATTGTGCTGCTATGCGTCAGCGCCTACTGTATTAATGGCATCCGCGCCGAACGCAGGCTGCTGGAGGATTACCGCCGCTTCAATTCCGGCTGAGATGCAGGGCCTCGGCATCGAGCCGGCCCGTCATTGCTTTTGCAGGTAGTAACAGGGGGTGTAAGTTTTACCCGGAACCTTCATGCGCGACTGCTCGACAAAGCCGTGCAACAGCGCGTCGAGCGATTGCATGATGCCGGCCTCGCCGTGAATTTTGAAAGGCCCGTTTTGCTCGATGCGCTGAATGCCCTCGGCCTTGACGTTGCCGGCAACAATCGCGGAAAACACGCGCCGTAAATCAGCCGCCAGTAAATGGGTCGGTTGATCGCGGCTGATTGCCAGCGACTCGACGTTTACGTGGCTGGGATCGAACGGCTGCTGAAACTGGTGGTCGATGTTCAGAATCCAGTTGAAGTAGTAAGCGTCAGAGTGCTGGCGCCGGAAATTACGCACCGACTCGAGGCCGGCGGCAACCTCGCGCGCGACCTTGGCCGGATCGTCGATGATGATGCTGTAGTACTCCTGCGCCTCCTTGCCCAGCGTCAGCTTGATGAAATCATCGATCTGCCTGAAGTACTCGCGCGAACTCTCGGGCCCGCTAAGGATTAACGGGAAAGGCAGATGGTGGTTATCCGGGTTGAGTAAAACCCCAAGCAGGAACAGGATTTCCTCGGCGGTGCCGACGCCGCCTGGAAACACGATGATGCCGTGTCCAGCTCTCACGAAGGCTTCCAGCCGCTTTTCGATGTCTGGTAGGATGACCAGCTCATTGACGATCGGATTCGGCGATTCGGCGGCAATAATGCCAGGTTCGGTAAGACCAACATAGCGTCCCTGGCGAATGCGCTGCTTGTTATGCCCGATCGCGGCGCCCTTCATCGGCGCCTTCATCGCGCCCGGACCACATCCGGTACAGATATTTAAACTGCGCAGGCCCAGCTGGTAGCCGACTTGCTTGCAGTAGTCATACTCGGAACGCTCGATTGAATGGCCACCCCAGCAAACCACCAGGTCAGGCTCGGTTTCCGGTACCAGCACGCCTGCGTTACGCAGAATATGGAACACCACGTTGGTGATGCCTTCGCTGGTATCGACATCGAAGATTTTATTCGACGCGATCTTGTTTTTGACGTAGGAAACATCGCGCAGCACGGCGAACAGCTGCTCCTGGATTCCGATCATCACCTTGCCGTCGACGAAGGCGCTTTCGGGCGCATTTTCGATTTCGAGCTTGATGCCGCGTTCCTGCTGCACCACGCGAATTTCAAAATCACTATATTGCCGCAGAACCTCGCGCGCGTCGTCGGTCTTACTGTCGACGTTAAGCACCGCCAGCGAGCAGCGGCGGAAGGTTTCGTAGAGGCCATCGGAGGCGCTGCGCCGCTTGAGCTGGGCGACTTCGAGCTGGGACAGAATGTCCATGTGCCCGCGCGGTGTCAGGCGGGTGATTTCCGTGTTTTTGGTCATGGCAAACAGATGCTTAAATATGTTCTATAGTATAGTGCAGCGGTAAGGGGAATCATGACATGAGTGATCAATTGTTCGAAGTCGCATTTTCCGGTCAGGTCAGTGAAGGCGCCAATCCGGAGGAAGTCAAAGCCAGAGTTGGCAAGATGTTCAATGCCGACGAGGCCAAGCTGGCGCAACTGTTCTCCGGCAAACGCATCGTTATCAAGAAAAACGTCGATCAGGCCACTGCAAACAAGTACCTGACCGCGCTCAATCGCGCCGGCGCCGAATGTGAAATCGCGCCGATGGGCGGCGGTGAAACTGCCGCCGCAGCCGCTGCCCTAGCCGCCGCACCGCCAGCGGCCGCCGAACCGGCGCCGATGGCCGAAGCTCAGCCTGCCGCCGCAGCCGTTTCGCAAGAGTATGAATCCAGTTATGACGGTGATGTCGCGCCGCCCCCGAAAACCGATCCGCTCGGTATAACAGGCGACCAGATCGAAGATCTTGCGGTTTCCATCGCTCCGGTCGGCAGCGAGCTACAGGACGATTATCAGCAGGTCGAAGAGCCTGATATCGATATTACCGGATTCGATATCGCGCCGGCTGGCAGCGAGCTCAGTACCGCCAAAAAAGAACCCGATCCACCGCCGCCGGATACTTCGGGGATCACCCTGGCTGATTAATCCCGTGTAGCCCAGGACCGGAAAGGTCGGGGTCAGACCAAAAACTCTGCCACTATCATTCTATTGCCCATTGGCGCCGGAGTTTTTGCTCTGCCCCTTCGCAGCGAGTTCGGCAACGATCCTTTTGGGGAAACCCTACAGCATGTCCGAGGCATAGTCGGCAAGACGCGAGCGCTCGACGCTCATCAGCGTAATATGTCCGCTGTGTTCCCAGTGTTTAAATCGATCGACGACATAGGTCATACCGGAAGTGGTTTCGGTCAGGTAAGGCGTATCGATCTGCTTTAAATTACCGAGACAGACGATCTTGGTGCCGGTGCCGCTGCGCGTGACCAGCGTTTTCATCTGCTTCGAGGTCAGGTTTTGCGCTTCGTCGATAATGATGTATTTGTTCTGGAAGGTACGTCCGCGCATGAAATTCAGCGAGCGGATCTTGATGCGGTTGCGCAGCAGATCGTTGGTCGCCGCCTGTTCCCAGGAGTCCTTCTGGTCGCTGCCGGTGAGTACTTCCATGTTGTCCATCAGCGCGCCCATCCACGGCGTCATCTTCTCTTCCTCGGTGCCCGGCAGGAAGCCGATGTCCTCGCCGATCGGAATCGTGACCCGGGTCATGATGATTTCCTTGTATAGCCCCTGGTCGAGCGTTTGCGTCAGGCCCGCCGCCAGTGCCAGCAGGGTCTTGCCGGTACCGGCGCTGCCAGATAGCGTGACAAAATCGATCTCCGGATCCATCAGCAGGTTGAGCGCGAAATTCTGTTCGCGATTGCGCGCGGTAATACCCCAGACCGAGTGCCGTTGACCGTAGTAGTTCTGACAAACCTCGATCAGGAACCCGCTCTCGTTACGCTTGCGCACGATGGCCTCGAATTCGCTGTTCATGTAAATAAACTGGTTGGGGAACCATTCCTCGCCCTCGACGCTGGCGACCTCGTAGTAAGCCTTGCCCTCGTCCTGCCAGCTCTCGATCTGCTTGCTGTGCGCTTCCCAGAAATCGCTGGCGAGCTGGCGCGATCCGCTGAACAGCAGATCGAGATCGTCGACCACGCGATCATTGGCATAGTCCTCGGCCTTGATTCCGAGGATGGTGGCCTTGATCCGCAGGTTGATGTCTTTCGAAATCAGCACGATCTCGTGATCGCTGATTTCCTGTTTAAGCGACATGATCGTGTTCAGGATCGAATTGTCATTCTTGTTGCCGGGCAGCGAATCAGGCAGGCTGGCGCCATGCGCCTCGGTTTGAAAAAACAGGCGGCCGCTGCATTTGTAAGGTTCCTCGGCGGCGCTGAACTGATTCAGCTGCAGGCCTTCCTCGATAACCAGCTGCTTTTGCGCGGTCAGTAATTCGTCGATAAAACGGTTGGTCTGGCGCACGTTACGGGCAACCTCGGAAACGCCGATCTTGGCGTTATCCAGCTCCTCGAGCACGGTCATCGGCAGGTAGACGTGATGTTCCTGAAACTTGAAGAGGGCGGAAGGGTCGTGCATCAATACATTAGTGTCGAGCACGAATATCTTTGAATCAGCGCCGGAATCGGCCAGTACTACGGGTGACATATAACAAACTCTAGGGTGACGATTAATGGTAATTCAATCGTTTCCATCATGCACTCGATTTGTTATAAAAGTGCCGCTGAAATGCCCTCCTCGTCCCCGGTTTCGGAAAGCCGGGATGGCGGCGATTGATTTGCGATATCCCGAGCGAATCCCGGCCCTGTAGCCAAACTGCCGGGGAAGGGTTACGGCCTGGCAGGGTTTTGACTGGTCACGCCGGGCATTCCTGCGTAACATTTCAGGCAATTCAAAAAACTGGACTCTTTTATGAAGGCGTCAGGCCCACTCGCGGGCTATCGCGTGATAGAGCTGGGGCAGTTGCTGGCGGGACCGTTTGCCGGTTGCATGCTGGGTTATTTTGGCGCCGAGGTTATTAAGATAGAGCCGCCAAACGGCGGCGATCCGATCCGCTACTGGCGCGAAATGCGCGCTGACACCTCGCTCTGGTGGCGTTCGCTGGCGCGTAACAAGAAATCGGTAAGCATCGACCTGAAAACGGCGCAGGGTGTCGAGCTGGTGAAAAAGCTGATCGAACAGGCCGACGTGGTGATTGAAAACTTTCGCCCTGGCGTGGTTGAAAAATGGGGGCTGGGGCCGGAGGATTTTCGGCTCAGCAACCCGGGGCTGGTGTACGCGCGTATATCCGGTTACGGGCAGGACGGCCCCTACGCCAACAAGCCCGGATTCGCCTCGGTGTGCGAGGGTATGAGCGGCTTTCGCTACGTCAACGGGCATCCCGGCGAGGCGCCGGTGCGACCCAATCTCAGTATCGGCGACACCATTTCCGGCATTCATGCCGCGCTCGGCATCGCCATGGCCCTGCTCGAGAAGAACCGCAGCGGCAACGGCCAGGTAGTCGATGTGTCGCTGGTCGAGTCGATGTTTAACCTGATGGAAGCGGTGGTGCCCGAGTTCGACGGCAACGGCGTTATACGCGAACCGTCGGGCAGTACCGTGACCGGGATTGTTCCGACCAATACTTACCGCTGCGGCGATGGCAGGTACATCGTCATCGGCGGTAACGGCGATTCGATATTCCAGCGCCTGATGGTCGCCGCCGGTTATCCTGAGATGGCGTCGGATCCGCGCCTCGCGTCCAACCCGGGACGGGTAGAACACGAGGCAGAAATCGATGCCGCGCTGTCGCAATGGTGCGGCGCCCATGATTCGTCCTGGCTGTTGTCGCAACTCGACCAGGCGAGGGTGCCGGCGGGACCGATTTACAACGTCGAGGATATGATCAACGACGAGCACTTCCAGGCGCGTGGATTGTTCGAATCGGTTGAAATCGACGGTGAACCGCTCAAGATCCCGGCGCTGGTACCCAAATTGTCGCGTACGCCTGGCGCAACGCGCTGGCCCGGGGGTGAGCTGGGCCGGGAAAACCAGGAAATATTGGGCGGCCTGCTGGGATTGAGCGAACAACAACTCGAACAATTGCGCGCCGACGCGGTCATAAGTTGAAGCCTCGTGGAGGGATATAAATGATTCGGAAGAGGGTCGATGCAAGCGGTGATTTCATGCCCGGAATCCTGTTGACGAAACTGGTTGTAGTCACATTAATGATGACCGTGATGCCGGCGCATGCGGATGGCGGTGCTGATTCGGATTCCGGATCCGATCTTGCCGGGTTTCAACAATTGATCGACAAGCGCAAATTTCAACAGGCGATTGACGAGATCGATGTCGCTTTGCGGGAGCGTCCGGACGATGCCGACCTGCTGAACCTTATGGCATATAGTCTACGCCAGCAGGAAAACTTCGAAAGCGCCCTCGATTTCTATCGCAGGGCGCTGGCGGTAGAGCCGAAGCATCGCGGCGCCAATGAGTATCTGGGCGAACTTTACCTGCGTCTTGGACAGCTCGAGAAGGCGCAGGAGCGACTGTCGGTGCTGGACAAGGCCTGTTTTTTCGGTTGCGATGAATTTGACGAACTGGAACAGGCGATCGAGGAGTATCGGCGTGAAAATCCTTCCTGAAAAGACAGGTTTAAACCAGGCTGTCGATGCCTGCCGGCAGTCGTCGAACGATTCATGATAAGCTCGCCGGGTGATTTATTATCGTGAGCTAATTCTGGATCGGGCCGGCGAATCGCGTAAGGATTTCGCCTGGGTGGAACGACAATGGACGCGGCGGAAGTGCCGCGTTTTTGTTTTGCGCAACGATAAAAGCCTGATGCGCTGGCAGGATCGGGATGCCGACACCCCCGAAGTCATTCATGTCGCGCAGGCGCGGCTAGATGAGCTGACCCGAGGAGCCGACCAGCGCGTGTTTCTAGGCCTCGATGATTCCGGTCCGCTGTTTGCGCTGGATTTGTCCAGTCACGACGAAAGCGCTTTGCAAACTGTGGTCGAGGACAACCAGTTCGTCGATCTGCGCGACGTCGGCTGGATGCTCGAGCGGCAGCAGGCGGCGCAGCTCGCTTATGCCCGCGGGCTGTTGTTCTGGAACCGGCACCATCGTTTCTGCGGCACATGCGGTAGCCCGACCTCGAGCGAGAACGGCGGCCACATGCGGCGTTGTATCGACAGTAGTTGTTCCCGCATGCATTTCCCGCGCACCGATCCCGCGGTCATCATGCTGGTGGAAGACGTCTCGGTAGCGGGCAGGCCGCGATGCCTGCTGGCTCGAAATTCGCGTTTTCCCAGCCGTATGATGTCGACCCTGGCGGGTTTCGTCGACCCGCTCGAGAGCCTGGAGGAAACCGTGGCGCGAGAGGTATTCGAGGAATGCGGCATCCGTGTCGGCAATATCGAGTACCAGGCTTCGCAACCCTGGCCGTTTCCGTCGTCGATCATGCTTGGTTTCAGGGCTCGTGCCGAGACGCTCGATATCGTCGTCGACGGGGTGGAGATAGAGGAAGCTTACTGGTTTGAAGTGGAACAGTTGAAAGGCTTTGGCGAGTGGGGCGACGGCGGTGAAAACTTCAGCCTGCCGCGGCGCGATTCGATTGCGCGTTATCTGGTCGAAACCTGGATCGCGGAAAATTCCTGATCAGGGCCGGCGATTTTCATGCCGGCCCTGTCAGAGCCGATTCAGGCGCATTTTTTCTGATCGAAAAACTGTTCATTGGTGGCGTCCAGGTTGCTACCTGTGCGCCTGCTAGTCGCGGCGTATCCTGGATTTACCAATTCTCCCTGCATAGCGGACTGGCGGCTGTCATTCAAATGCTCGAGCGAAGTGGCGCCCAACCGTATAGCATACAGATCGCCCCGGTGCAGGCCGATGTCGTCGAGCAGGTGGTCGTTGAGGTTCATCAGCGCGCGCAAATCACGGCGTTGTCCGGCCTTTATCCGGTAGTGGTCCAGGACCGCGGCAACTCTGGACTTGATCAGAGCAAACAGACTGGCAATCGATCTGGAGCGGATTTTTCTGCCATGGCGCTCTGTGGTGGCGTAATCACGCGATCCATGGATGTGTACCAATCCGCTTCCAGTGTTGGCGTCGACGATTGAAGCGATTGCAAATTGAAACATATTCATTTTAGTAACCCTCATGTGAAATTGACTCTGGTTGTTTGGCGTAGAGCAAATATAGGGCTTGTAATGGTCTTTAACAAACGATACATTTTGCATTTCGATTTAGAAAAACTAATATGAAAAGATTGCCTCCGTTAAAAAGCCTGCAAGCCTTCGAAGCCGCCGGGCGTCACCTGAGTTTTACCGAGGCGGCAAATGAATTGAACGTGACGCCGGGTGCAATCAGCCAGCAGATCCGCGTGCTGGAAGATTTTCTCGAAGTTAAGCTGTTCAAGCGCCTGAATCGATTGATCGTGCTGACCGATGACGGACATCTGTTCCTGCCCTTCATCCGTAACGGTTTCGAGCAGTTCGCCGAAGCGGTCGCGAGCTTGCGCGAGAAAAGCAGCCAGGGGCCGTTGACGATTACCTCGGCGCCTTCCTTTGTATCCAAGTGGCTGATACCGCGGTTGGCAAGCTTCAAATCGGAACATCCGGGAATCGACGTGCGCATCGATACCTCGGATCGGCTGGTGGATTTCAAGCATGAAGATATCGATGTCGGTATTCGCTTCGGCAATGGCGTGTATCCCGAGTTGGAAACGGTGTTGTTGTTCTCCTTTGACCTGATCCCGGTTTGTGCACCTGAATTGATGCAGCGCGGCGATGGCTTGACGAAGATATCGGACCTCGGCCAGCATACGCTGTTGCACAGCAACTATAGTGAGATCGACGACGGTTTCCCGGACTGGGCAATGTGGCTCAAGGTGGTCGAGGCCGACGACGTCGATTCCACTCATGGCATTTATTTCAATCAAACCGACCTGCTGTTCCAGGCCGCGCTCGCCGGGCAGGGTGTGGCGCTACTGGCGAATGTTATGGCGGAACCCGAAATCAGGGCAGGCAGACTGGTGCAGCCTTTTGCCACCCGCCTGCCGGTCAAGATGGACTATCACCTGGTGACATCACCCGCCAAGGCGCGCATTGCCAAGGTTGCCGCCTTTCGCGAGTGGGTATTGGCCGAATCCGCCTATCTGCGCGAACAATCAGACCAGGCGTGAAGCCAGTAATGTTTCATCATCGGAGGCTTGCGGGCGGTGATCGCCGGCAAAGAAGGTATAGATCACCGGTAGAACGAACAGCGTGAACAGGGTGCCGATGGCGAAACCGGAGACGATGGTGATGCCGATGGACTGACGGCTAGCGGCGCCGGCGCCGCTGGCGATGACCAGCGGCATGATGCCGATGATGGTCGAAAACGACGTCATCAGGATCGGGCGCAGCCGGATCGAGGAAGCCTTGATCACCGCTTTAACCGGATCGAGATTTTCGTTTTTCTGGATTTCGTTGGCGAACTCGACAATCAGGATGCCGTGTTTGCTGACCAGCCCGATCAGCGTAATCAGGCCGACCTGGCTGTAGATATTCATCGATACCTGCCACAGGAACATCGGCACCAGCGCGCCGAACATCGCCAGCGGCACCGTGGTCAGGATGATCAACGGGTCGCGCAGGCTTTCATACTGAGCGGCCAGCACCAGGAATACGACGATAACCGCAAAACCGAAGGTCAGCGCCAGTACCGAACCTTCCTGAATAAGCTGTCGCGATTGCCCCTGGTAGTCGAAGGTGTAGCCCGATGGCGCGATATCTTCGCTGATGTCGCGTAAGTATTCGAGCGCTTCACCGAGTGGAACGCCCGGTACCGCGTCGATCTTGGCCGCGTTTTGCTGCTGGAACTGCATTAATTCCCGCGGTACCGAGCTATAGGCGATGTCTACCAGCGACGACAGGTTGACCTGCTCGCCTCTATTGGAATAAACGTAATACTGGCTGATCACCTCGGCATTCTGGCGCTCGTCGCTTCGCGCCTGCGGGATGATCTTGTAGCTGCGCCCGGCTAGGTTGAAACGGCTGACGTATCCCTCGGCCAGAATCGCGCCCAGGGTCTGGCCGATTTCGCGCATCGAAATGCCCATCGATTCGGCGCGTTCGCGATCGATGGTAACGCGGATTTCCGGCTTGCTGAAATTGAAATCACTCTTGATAAAGTAAAACTTGCCGCTTTCGCGCGCCTTGTTGAGCACCTGCTGCACCACGCCGTAGAGCTGGTCGTAACCCTGCTGGGTCTTGAGAATGAACTCGACCGGGGTGTTGCCGCTGGCGCCGGGTAGCGACGGCGGATTGAAAGCGAAACTCTGCAATCCCGGTTGCTGGTCCAGCGCCTGCTGGATCCGGGGAATAATTTCCATTGAAGTCAGGTTGCGCTCTTCCCAGGGTTTTAACAGCATGCCGGCGAAGGATACCGTCGGGCCGGCGAAACCGTTGGCCATGAAAGAGGATTCATACTCGGACTCGTACTCGCGAAAGATGTCGATATAGGGTCCAGTGTACTTGTTCAGATAGTCGATGCTGGTGTGATCCGGCGCCTGCGAGAAGGTAAAAATGACGCCCTGGTCTTCCTCCGGCGCGAGTTCGTTCTGGATGAACTGGAACATCGCCACCAGCATGGCGACAATGCCGATGACGAAAATAATCGTAACCGAACGGGTCTTCAGGGAGCCGGCCAGTATTTCCTCGTAACGCAGGTGAATCCGCTCGAACAGGTCGTTAACGAAACGCGCGTAAGCGTTGTTGGCTATTGTGGGTTTGAGCACGCGCGAGCACATCATCGGTGACAGGGTCAGCGCGATGATGGTCGAAATGATGATCGTGCCTACCAGGGTGAAAGCGAACTCCTTGAACAGCACCCCGGTGAGCCCCCCGAGCAGGCCGATCGGCGCGTAAACCACGCATAGCACTATGGTGGTGGCGATCACCGGCTTGGCGATTTCACGCGCCCCCTGCAGCGCGGCCTGCATCGGTCGCAGGCCTTCACCGATATGTCGGTAAACGTTTTCCACCACCAGGATGGCGTCGTCGACCAGCAGGCCGATCGCCATTACCATCGCCAGCAGGGTCAGCAGGTTGATCGAGTAACCCATGATCTGCATGTAAAACAGTACGCCGATGATCGACAGCGGTATCGTTACCAGCGGAATCAGGGTCGAGCGAAACGAGCCCAGAAACAGGAAGATGACGATGATGACGATCAACGCGGCCTGCGCCAGCGTGATGATGACCTCGTTGATCGAGGCCTGGATGAACTCTGTCGAGTCATAGGCAATGGCCGCATTGAGCCCCGGGGGAAAAGACTTCTTCAGTTTTTCGAGTTCGGCGTTGACCAGTTTGATGGTGGTCAGCGGATTGCCGTCGGTGGTGCCGTTGATACCGATGTATATCGACGGTACGTTGTCGAACATGATCAGCGAGTCATAGTTTTCGGCGCCGAGCTCGACCTCGGCGACATCGCCCAGCCTGACCCGGTTGTTTCCTTCCTCGCGGATGACGAATCGCTTGAAAATCTGTGGATCGCTGCTGTCGGTAATTGCGTTGACATCGGTTTGCACCAGCTGGCTGCGCGTCTGTCCCGCTGCCGACTGGTAATTCTGCGCGCCGATCGCGTTGACGATATCCGCCGCCGAAACCTTGAGCGCCGACATGCGAATCGGGTCCATCCATACCCGCATGGAGTAGGTTTTGCCGCCCAGAATTTCGGCCTCGGCAACGCCCTTGAGCGTCGACAGCGAGGGCTGAATGGTGCGCAGCAGGTAGTCGGTTACTTCCACGTCCGACAGGGTTTCGCTGTAAAAGCCGTAATAGGCCAGCGCGAAACCCTCGGCGGACTGCTTGGCGACGACCGGGTCTTCCGATTCCGCCGGCAGCTCGCCACGAATCGAGGCCACCTTGGTGCTGACCTCGGTCAGCGCGATATCGGCGTCGACACCGAGCTTCATATGCACCTCGACGGTGGAGACGCTGTTGCTGCTGCTGGAGCGGACGAAGTCGATGCCGACCGTGCTGGAGACGACCTGTTGAATCGGGGTCGTGATGAAGCCCTGGATGAGTTCAGCGCTGGCGCCGGGGTATGCCGTGGTAATCGAAATTACCGAAGTTTCCAGTTCCGGATACTGCCGCACCTGGGTGTTGAAGAACGCCTGCACGCCGAGCAGCACGATCATCGTGCTGATAACCAGCGACAATACCGGCCGTTTGATGAAAAAGTCGGTCAACATGGCGATCTATTGCGCGTTGGACTGGTATTCGGGTACATCGTCGACAATCGCCACCCGCAGGTTCGGGTACAGCTTGAGCTGTCCCGAAGTAACAACCATGTCGCCGGCTTCGAGGCCGCTGGTAATACCGGCCGTTCCCTTGTTACGAAAGGCGACGTCTACCTTGCGCGCCGCCAGGCGGTAGTCCGGTTCGGGATCTTCATCGCTGGCTTCCGGTTTTTCCAGGATATATACCGCTTCGCCGTAAATGTTGTAGAAAATCGATGTTTCCGGCACCGAAAGAACCGACATCTGGCGGCGGGAGGGCACCTGCATGTCAGCAAACATGCCGGGCGCCAGCAGGCGTTTACGATTGTCGACAATGGCGCGAATCGAAATATTGCGCGTATTGGCGTCAAGCTGTGGATTCCAGGTTTCGACGCGGGCGACGAAAACCTGGTCCGGATATGAGCGTACCCGGAACTCGATTTCCTGGTCCTTGATCAGGTCCTTGAAGTTGCTTTCGGGCAGGGTGAAATCGAGATACAACTGGTCCAGCGACAGCAGCGTAACAATGGTGCCGCCGGGCGCGATGTACTCACCGAGGTCGACCTGGCGGATACCCAGTCTGCCGCTAAACGGCGCATAGATACGCTTCTTCGATAACGCTGTCTTGGCGACATTGATACGCGCCTCGGCGATATCCACCAGCGAGGCCTGGGTATCGATGTCGTTGCGGGTGACAAAAGATTGATCCTTGAGCTTGAGCAGGCGCTGGTACTGGCTGTTATCGGCCTCGAACTGGGCTTGTGCCGACTCGAGGTTGGCCATTTCGGTACGATTGTCGAGTTCGATCAACAGCGATTCGGTTTCAACTTCGTCACCCGATTCGAAGTTGATCGCGGTAACAATGCCTGATTCCTCGGTAGTAATATCCACGCCCTGGAAGGCCACCAGCGTGCCCACGGCGCGGATGCGGCGATTCCACTGCGCGCTTTCGGCGCTGGCCACGGTGACGCTAATCGGCGGCGGCAGCTGGCTGCCCTGTGCAATCTGCTCCTGAATCTGCAGCGTTTTTTTATACGCCAACACGCCGGCTAACGCGATCAGCAGCGTTAACACCGCTAGAATTCTTAGCCACAGGCGCGGTTTTCGCGTCTCGCTGGATTGGTCTGTCACCGGGCAGTTGTCCATGTCAAGGGTTCGGGATAAATGGATACTCGAAAGCCGAATACAAGCATAAAGGCTTGATTTTCGACAGAAATTTTGCGGGTCTGTTTCACAGTTTTTCCAATTCCGGCTTGCTATTTGGCCGATGTAGCGGTTAATTAACTGATAAATCTATTGATAACCTTTTTTTAATCAATAAAAGCTACATAGATCCGGAGAATTACTATGCGTGCTACCTACCCGAATTTCGCAGCTTTCGCGTTTCAGAGACATGGCTGCAGCAAAATGCCTACATTGAATTCGACTCCGTTTGTCTGAGCTTCGTCGCGATCAACTGATCGCTACCAAAAAGGCACAGACTTATGATGCAACAGTATATCGCTTCCAGCGATAGCTCGACAGCCAGGTCGACTGAAATACCTCAGATTCGGCCCGGATCAGGCCTGACGGCGAAAATCGTCGTTTCGGGGGCGCTGGTCATGCTGTCGCTTGTGGTCATCCTGCTGGCTTCCAGTTTTTACACGGTTACGCGGCATTACCAGGATGCCTGCCTGCAGCAGGCGGGCGCGATCGTCCACGCCTTCGAGCGAAACGTAATCAGCAAGGACGATTTCGTCAATTCGGCGCGGCTGAGCAGTCTGATTCACAGCGGCCTTGTGTTTGCTCCCGATTTAAGCTCGGTGGTGGTATTCAAATCGGAAGACTCTGGGTTGCTCGGAATCGCTTCCAGCCGGGGCATCGCCATCGAAAAGGCGGATATCGATAATTTCGAGGCCTTGCGCGAAGACCGCCTGATCAGCAGGGAAGTAGAAACCGCCGCCGGCCAGGTTTTGAGGGTCTACGCGCCGCTGCACCTGGGGAAGCAGCAATTCGGCAGCATGCAAATCGATATGAAGCTGGAAAATATCGGCAAGCTGCAGCGGGAATTGCTGTTATCGATGATGCTGGGTTATTTGCCGATGGTTCTGCTAATGGTGCTGCTGCTGGTGTTTTACATTCGACGCCGCATCGTTTCGCCGGTGATTTCAATCGGTAAGGCCGCAAGGGAAATAGCCCATGGCAGTTTCGAAAAACGTCTCGAAGTCAATTCGGCCGATGAATTCGGAATGCTTTGTGAAAATTTCAACCAGATGTTGACCAGCCTCGAGCAACACCGGGATTCGATTATCGAGGCCAAGCTTCACTTCGAGCACCAGGCCTTGCACGATTCGCTAACCGGCCTGCCCAATCGCAGCTACCTGAAGCAACAGTTTCAGCAGTATCTGGCGGCCTGCAAGCGTCATCAACGTCGCGCCGCGGTGATGCTAATGGATCTGGATAGTTTCAAATGGGTTAACGACAATCTTGGTCACGGCGTGGGCGACGAATTGTTGAAAGTGCTTGCGCAACGCCTGCAGCATATTCTGCGTAAGGAAGATTTCGTTGCCCGGATCGGCGGCGACGAGTTTGTGATCGTGCTGTCTGAAGTCAGCCGAGATACGGATCAGGCGTTGCATCAGATAAAACGCGTGGTTGACAGCATACTGGAGATTATTTCGCGGCCAGTGACCGTCGAAACCCATGAACTGCAGGTTAGCGCGAGCGTAGGCATCGTGTTTTTCCCGGGGCGCGTCGACGAGATGCGGGAGCTTTTGAAGAACGCCGATTCGGCAATGTACAAGGCCAAGGAAGAGGGCGGCAATCGCGGTTGTTTCTTCGATCAGCAAATGCAGCAGCTGTTGGTCAACAAGGCCAGCGTGCTGGGTACGATGAAAAACGCCATCGACAGCAACCAGTTGCGAATCTTTTACCAGCCGCAGGTGGACAAAGTGGGCAAGGTGATCGGCGCCGAGGCGCTGGTGCGCTGGATGCATCCGCAGCAAGGCCTGATGTTGCCCGCAGAGTTTATCAATGCGATCGAGAACAGCAGCCTGATCATCGACATGGGGCATTGGGTACTGGAAACCGTCTGTAGCCAGTATCGCGATTTATGCCAGCGATACGAGGCCGGCGGTGATTTCAGTATCGCGGTAAACGTCGGCGCCAGCCAGTTCAACCAGGCCGATTTCGCCGACCAGGTGGTGGCGGTGCTTGCTCGTCATCATCTGAGGCCGCAGTCGCTGGTGCTTGAAATTGCCGAAGCGACGCTGTTGCAAAACACGTCCGATGCAAGGAACAAGATCGAATCTATCAAACAGCAGGGCATTCGGGTGTCGATCGACGACTATGGAACCGGTTTTTCTTCGCTAACCTGCCTTAAAGAGCTTGATCTCGACGAGATCAAGCTCGACTGCGAGCTGGTACACAACATTTCCGGTACCGACAAGGACCGTGAAATGGTGCGCGCGATTATCGATATGTCGCGCTCGCTCAAGCTGAACCTGGTCGCCGAGGGCGTCGAAACCCAGGAGCAGTACGATTTTCTGAAGGCGAATAATTGCCAGAGCTTCCAGGGCCGGCACTTCCAGGAGCCCTTGCCGCTGTCGAGCCTCGACAGCTAGCCCGTCCTTTGAATCAAAATGAGTCCGCTTCCGCACCGAAGCTGCCGTTGGGGAATTTGCGATGAACGGCTGAGAAGTGCGTGAAGCTGGCCTTGGCAGACTCTCAACTAAGATGACAGTTAGTCAATCCCCACGCTAGATTCCATCCATATTGAATGGCCTTTCGAGCCTGAGGGCGTAAGATATTGACATTATTGATAGCAAGCCGGTCCTCGGAAGTGCCCTGCAATATGAAATTGCCTGTCATTTACATAGCCACCTTCCTGGTTGCTGCGGTGTCAGTTACAAATAGCGAATACAGTCGGGCCGGTTGTACCTGTATCTGCGTCGATGGATTAAATCGACCGCTTTGCGCCAGCGTA
>Ga0224508_10000976_pt1 | contig 26320 bp, 21 predicted proteins | sample SF_Jan12_sed_USG_4_FD_170157 | JGI IMG/M metagenome (GOLD analysis project Ga0224508, IMG submission 170157) | Sediment microbial communities from San Francisco Bay, California, United States - SF_Jan12_sed_USGS_21 | ecosystem: Environmental > Aquatic > Marine > Sediment | place: USA... | reverse complement strand
GCGGTCATTTTCCTGATGCGCTGTTGGTCTTTGTGGGCAGCGGGCGCATGTACCTCTATTTTGTCGACAACTCGCTTGGTCTCGCTGGTAGTTTCGACGATGAAGCCCGGCTTCTTTTTTGTGCCTTCCCCGAACAGATACTTGGCGAAAGCTGCGTCATTGGTATCTCCGGTTGTCGTGAAGGCCCCGTATTCGTCGGCGTATCGAACCGACAGAAAAGTAAAGAACGCGAGCTCGACATCTTCAGGCTCATCTTGCCACCATGTCGCCTTGCTGATTATGTCGTTCTTAAAGTCACCCATGGTGAAATCCACTCGTAGCTACCAAGGCAACAACCCGATGTTCAACTAAATGCTCAGCGTCTTCTCGTAAAAACTTAACAGCTATGCGCGCCGATCGCCCGGTGGCGGCGTTTTCAGTCACGTGTCGGGATCTCAACAGACACCTCGATTCTCGACCTACGGAATCGAACAGAAACATAGCTTGTACCTTAACGTCATGTTTATTTCAGCTTTCATGCGATTAATCGCACGGCATGCGCTCCCCGACTATATCCGCCCAGAAAAATTGCGGAACTCGTATTGCTCTCGATGTATCTTAGAATTGAGTCCGTCATATCGTTTACGAGCCCCGGAACTTCGTTCACAACACCAGAACCATCCGTCATCGCTGATACCTTGGGCTATACTAATTGATCAATATGCATCGGCACCAGAGGCACTTCCCCTGGAAGCCGCGTAGAGAGAAAAAAAGGGAATAGATTTACGCAGGCTGTGATTCTTATTTTTCGCAGTGCAAGGTGGTCAGAATCACGTAACCACCTGACTTCAAAAGTGGCAGCGTCTATGGTAATCACTCCTAATTTCGCATCACTAAGTGCACTGACCGGCAAGAATCTCGCCTGCGGCATCGGAACGCCGGTCCTGGTTCCCGGCTCCGCCGATTGTCAGGAGCAGTCTCGCCGAGCCGAGGTTACCGCGAACGGTAGCGTCACGATCGCTGAGGCGGGCGGGGGAGAGGGCATATGGGTGCCCTACGTACCGAGCCGGACGCTCTACGGTTGGTCAACTGCGGGTGCCAAATGGATGGGCACCGGCCCATTTAGTGGGTGTCACATTGCGTTCTTCACCGACGGTACGCGTGTGGGAATGGCACATATCGCCAAGGAGTCCAACACGTCTGCTGCCGGTGACGCCTGGAGTGCCTTCTCAGCGCAAGGGGGAATTACCGTGCTAAACGAGTGGAAGGTCGGCCTGCCGGATCAGAGCCGTTACTCGGCAAGCTACATATTCCTGGATCTTCTCGCCGACAAAGTATCGATGGCGCGTCTCGACGTGCATGTGACGGGTATGGGCGGAAGCGACGGTGCAATATTCGCGGTGGAGAAGGTGCTTTAGTATTACTACTTGCCCGCTGAGATGCGGGGTCTGAGCATGTGTTTCGTTTGTAACTCCTAACAGGCGAGAATTAAATTCGGACCAACTTTGAAGTAAGGAATCGATCCGATGTCAAATGGCGATCTCAGCAATTTCCTGGTGCAACGCGTTAACACCGAATTGCCGAAGCTGGAGTTAGAGACTGCCGAGCTCCAGTCGCACGTCAATTTTCTGGTTGCCGACAAATACATCGATGCTCGCGAGCGGTTACGTATTCAGGGAGAGGTAATGACTTTTGCGATGCAATTGAAGCATCGCATAAGTGACGTTATGAGCATGACCAAGGCAGTAACGCGACGCAGCATGGGAGATCGGTACGGAACCTTTCGTGGCAACGCCCGGGCCGGAATGGCGAGGTTGGAAACGCGCCTTGATCAACTCGACGAATCCATCGACGAGCTGCGCCAAAAAACGCATGATGAAATGAACGATCCTCGTCGAACGAGCAGCGAATCAGTATCCGGCATTATCGATACGGTTCCTGAGGTGATCAACGTTTTGAACGACCTTGCTCAGTTTCTCGGCTTGTTGCGCGCGAAGCGAAAGGCAAGCAAGAAATCTTGAAGACTTCGATTTGTGGTTTGCCCAGTACTGGGTTGGTTGCGCTAGTTGAAACGTATTTCCAGCCGAAGTCCCGCGGTTAAAGTGCTCGACGTCAGGTTGCTATAGCCCTGAATCGTTTCGTAGTCAATGAACCCGGACAAACCATTCTTCCACACCATGGAGAATCCGGCTCCGACTCGGTAGAAGTCGTTATCCGGCGGCGCCGTCAAGAACTGGAACTCTGTATTTGTCGGGTCGTTAACAAACCGTACCTGGACGGATCGTACGTCTTCCTCGAGTTCTTTCTGGAAGGCGACGCGCAGGTGAGGGGTGAATACGCCGAAGCTCGCACTTTTATTGAATGCGATGCGTAGCCCGCCAGTAACGATTGCCGATTTTACATCCTGCTTGTCGAACGCCAGTTCCCAGCCCTGACCCTCGGTTTCGTTGTAAGCCTCCACTTCCGTGTTCAGGTAGTCGTAACCGACGTAGGGTGCGATGACCCAGCCGCCGCGCTCGAAGTTGTAACCGAAGTTCACGCTCACCAGGGACTGATCCCCGTCGGTGGTACCAAGCGCCACTGTGTCGACACCACCCCGATTATCTTCAAAAACCATGATACGACGCGTGTCAAAGTCGGAACTGCCCGTTCCTGCGAGAACGTCTAGATATACGGTATCAGTAAAGTAGGTGCCGTACAGTGAGTAGGTCAAGGCCTCGGTCTGCAAATCGCCACCGTTGCGGTTGAATTCTACCTCCGAGTCGGCGTAGCCCACGGCCCCTCCTAATACAAGGCTATTCTTGAAGCGGTAATCGGCGCCGATCGTAACGCCGAGTGTATCGAAGTCGAATCCGTCTTCATTTGCCGTTGAGTCCTGATCCCCAAAATTAAGCCGGCCGTTTATGAAAATACCCAGCCGGCTGTTGGCCAGTAACGCGTCCTCCTGGTCAGCACTGGCGCCTCCTCCCCGACGAGCGAGCAGCATGCCGACAGGCAACGAACCGCTGTCAAAGTTCATTGCAATGCCCTGCGTGCTGATGCCCGTCATTCCCGATCTAAGGGCAGCGAGTCGACTGCTGATATTTCGAATCTGTGTGTTAACAATGCTGGTGCCGGTCGTACCTTGCGCAATGACCTCTTCACCAGCGATCTGCTGCAGGGCTGACTGGACGCCGGGAGTACTATTTGCGGTATCTGCAAATTCGATCAGTGCCGAACAGCGATCCAGGAGGTCAATTTGTGCCGGGAGCAGTGCGTTCGGATCGGCTGCATTGATATCACCCAGGGCCGGGCAAACAACGTCGATCGCGCCGGCCACAGAGGATTGTGTTGCGTTGGCAGCGAACGGCTCGAGAAGTGTCAGTGCCACCGGGGCATTGACGACAAGATCGACACGGCCTATGCGATTGATCGTGTTCGGGTCTCCATCCGAAATCGTATAGAAGAAGAAATCAGAGCCCGTAAACGATGCATCCGCGGTATAAGTAATTACAGGCGTCTGGTCTGGTCTCGGAGTAATTACTGCTGTTCCGCCGCCGGGCGTTGTCACACTTTCAATGATCAGCCCTGATTGGCCACCATCGTCAAGGTCATTGGCGAGGACATCGATTTCCACCGGCACGCCCGCGATCACACCTGTCTGAACATCGTCGCTCGGCATCGGCGTGTCGGGAGGGGCGACAACGTTGACCGTAACCGTAGCGCTCGCCGTGAGACCATTAGGGGCGGAAACTTCATAGCTGAAGTTATCCTCGCCGACAAATACCCTGCCGTCGTTGTCAGGACCGGGCGGTGTGTATCGTATGCAGCCCTGTCCGTTCGCTGTAGGCGCAATATTGCATTCGCCCTCAGCAAGAGGCACCGCGATTCCGCCCTTCGCCGTAGGCACAGGAATTCCGATGTCGATAAGAGTGCCGGCATCACCAATTGGATCGTTCGCCAAAACGTCGATGTCGAACTCAACTCCGATTTGCGTGTCGGCGGTGTCGGACATGAGGTCAGGTGCATCAGCCGAAAGCACGTTGATGTTCACTGTGCCTCTCACGCCGGTCGTGTTGTCGAGGGGGTTGTCAGTTACACAGTATTCGAAGCTGTCAGGGCCGGTGCCCCCGGTTGGTTGGTAACGGATCTGCTCGTCGTTCAGGCGAGTCACCGTGCCGAGAGAGGGGGTTGTCCAGCACGCTGTGTCAGTCAGCCGAACTGCGCCGTTCGGATCGTTCACTGCCAAGACCAATGGCTCGATAATCACGAAATTACCATCGATCACATCGACATCATCGATGGGACTGGTCGTCGGGTCGCTATTGGCTGGATCATCCTCACATGGGGTGACTACCGGTATAGAATCACCCCCCTGAATTACGGTCAATGTACCTTCGTTCGATTCGGCCAGATCGCCGGCAATCAGAAAGAAGGGGACGGAGAAGCCAGCCCCATCAGAGGGAAACGGATCTTGCGTGGTTTCCGCCCACTGTAATCGCACGCAAGCATTGCCAACCCGTTCAACCTTCAAACCAGGTGGCAAATCAGTGCCCACCGGTGTCAACGTCTGATCTCGCAGGTAAATAGGTCTCGGGTCACCAGACACCATGCCAACGTCATGAATATTGAATGTCACGTCGACCGGCCCGTCGAGAGACAACTGCAGGGTTCGGTTAACAGCGGTGGGAGCCGAATGCGCGGGGACTGCGAAGATAAGCGCCAATACGCTCAGCATGGCAACACGGCGAGACAGACGACCGCTTGCGTCAACTCTCGAGATTATTCGACGAAGTGAGATTCGCTTCATTTAGATTCCCCTGATCGCTTTAGACTTATTGCCAGTTTGCCTGGACTGATGAAGTAGAATTCAATCGAAAACTCTTACAGTAATTCGCAGGCTGCGCTAAGCCAATGACACAAACCAACCTGGCTACTGGCCTACAAGAATGTACGAGAGTGACAAATTGCGACCGTAACTATTTATGTTGTTCTTGTTGCTAGGCAGTATGCCGCATTTGATATTTTCTGACAATCGACATCGCCGAGATCGGGTACCAGGAAAATACAAAGAATTCGAGCATCCAACGATGCGCCCAGAAAATCTCTTGTTTGTTGCTGAGCCGACGATAATGTCGAAGATAAATCCGTTCGTCCAGCATGATCAGCCCTGGCGGCCGAAGCCTGTCTTTATGTGCCCGTAGCCGTAGATGCGGCCGGGATCGACCACGACCTTCTCCGGACCCTTGCCGCGTTTCTCCTGGATCCTGTCGCCGATCGTATCCACCACATGTCCCGGCAGCCCAGTCAGCTTGCCCCACTTGCCCTTGACCGACCAGTTCTCGGTGGCGATGCCCTTGGCCTTTTCCATGTTGGCGATCTCAAAGCGCGACTCATTGATGTAGGTTCGGGCGCGCTCTAACGCCGGTCTTACCTTGTCGATCAACCGCTCCGAATCGAAGACGAACTGAGGACTCCCATAGTCTCCGACCGCCATGTTGATGACAGTGCTGTGATCCTGAACCACGATGTAGTAACAACCGAGAATCGGACAGACTCGAAACAGGTCCAGGTTCAGGTATCCGACGCGCAGCAGCTCGTTCGCGTGCTCGACTTCCTGAAGATCGCGAACGTACTCGACTATGGTCTGCAGGATATCGGCCAGCACCTCCAGCAGGCCGAAGACAGGTCCAGTTACCGCGTTGGCATCACAGAAAAAGCCGAGCATCTTACCGGTGAACCCGGCCGAGGCCTTTCCCGCCGCGGCGGTTTTTGACGCGATTTCTCTGTTCAGGAGGATCAGAATGGCATCGAATGCTGCCTCCGGATCGTCAGGCGCGAAAGCGTAACGGGAATCCATCATGCTTTTCTTGTCGTAGCAGGTCTTGGCAACGGTGATCCAGCCCTTGACTGCCTTGCCCCCACTAAAGACAAGCCCGACAATCGGCAGCACATTCGCCGTGAATTCCGTCGTGCTCCCGAGACCGAGCCCCTTGAGCACCTCGTCCGCGCTCATGTTCGGGCACAGTTCCTTGAGCAGGTCCTTGATGCTCTGTTCCATCTTGGCGGCTCCGGCCGCGTTGCTGGCGTACTTGCCTGTCTTCGCAATGGTGCTCAAGCTATTGACGTTCTTGACTGCATCTTTCGTCGTCTTGGCGTGTCCGACTGCTCCCATCGGTCCCAGCTTGATGGCACCGGCTTTCAGCGCGGCCATCTTGCCCTTCGCACGCTGCTGGTACATGCCGGCGAGCGTGCCGCTCTTGAAGGTCAGTTGCTTTCCATCAAACTGTTTCATCAGGGCGAGTTTCTGTTCGCGCACGATGAAGGCCATCGCCTCCAGTTCTTCCTTGCTGAGATTACGATTGTCGTTGACGGCGCGGTAGAGTTTCGTCACCGCGCCCTTGGAATTACGAACGCTTTTGCGCCAGTCCTTGCCCTTCCCTTTCTGATCGAAGATCCAACGGTCGAGTGCTTGCTTGACCCGGTCCTTGCTCTGAGGCGGTTTTAGCGTCTCGTCGAGTTTCTTCAGGTACTCGCTGCGCTTGCGCGCCCGCGAGTAAGTAGCCGTCTTCCAATCTTCATAAGAAGGTATCTGGTTCATCGGGCGCTCCCATTATCCTTATTGTTGTCAAGTAGCTTGCCGACCCAATTGTACACTCGAAATCGGTATAACAGCGTCGGATTTGCAGCACCGATGCTTCGGACAAGGTCGGCAGATAGTCTTGAAGCAAGTATCGGGAGTCCGTAGACTCATTACGCGCGCCGGAGCCGAACAACGCCGGCCGCTCCAAGCGGGGTGTAAAATGAGCTTCACGGATCGAGAATCTGGCGTTGTCAACGAGCACATCGCGGCGCTGGAAAAGAAGTGCCAAGAACTCAACGTCTTCCTCTTCATTCGGCCCACCGAATACGACTCGACGCGCCTGATTCAGCAGGGCTACGCGACCAAGAGCATGAGTGTGCACGACAAATCGTCGAACTGGGGACCGATGGCGGGCTTCGTTCCGTGCGATCAGTTCTTTAGTAAGAAGTACATCGGCAACGCCAACGACAAACCGGCCTACACGGATCATGGTCCCGCGAAGGTATGTCACCTGTCGCTAAAGGCGCAACTTGTCGGCGAGCTGGCGGGCGCCGGCAAGATTACGGAACTCGTCGGCAAAAAGAGTGGCGCGAGACGTTTCTTCAAGGGCGTCACAGAAAACCCCAAGGCGAAGGATATCGAGTTCCTGCTGGAGGATGCCGGCGGGGAGTATAAGGTGTACTGGATGAAAGGCGGCCAGCCCGTCAAACTCTTCGTCTGGGGCTACGTTGCCGACGGCAAGCCGACTCCGGTTACTGGTGACTACGACCTGTGGATGGTCGCGCCGCATATGAGCTGGTGGAAGCTGCACACGCAGATCGTCGGGGTTGAAGATGATCATGGCACGTCCGGCGCGACGCTTCTCAACACATGGTTGCTGGAACAGCTGAACGTCGCATGTGGCCGCGCGAACAATCCGGTATTCCAGCACGGGGCGGAAGCGCAGAACTACGGCTTTACACAGTCGCTCGATAAACGCATTGCGATGGTGACGGCCAACGGCACCTCAAGAATGGTCGATCGCGGCAATATGCCGGAGATCATGGGTGACCTGCAGAGCGCCGGCTACCTGATTTACTGGAACAAACAGTACGGCGAGACCGACCCTCGACTGAGTGGCAAGGCGCTGTCGATCGATGGCATCAAGGGCACCGAACTCGAGAAGCTGATCGCCAAGGCTGGAAACTCCAGCGCCGGAATTCTGAACCACCTGGCTGGCAAGAACGAGACGCTGCGCGACGTGCTGGACATAAAGAAATTTTATGCCGAGCTGAAGAGCAATATGCTGGGCGCGACATCGCGCGGAGCGCTCAAGTTCCTCGGCGAGGAGGACTTGCCGTCCGACTACGAGACGAAGTCCGGCGGCCAGGACACCCTGAAGGCGCAACAGGCGCTGCAGGCAGCATCGGTTAAGTTCGGAGGTGGCGGTGGGAACGTCGACCGAATCGAAGATTGGATCGACGACAACATCGAGCACATCGCGGTGCTGTGCGAGGCGTACGGCGAGGTCTCCGGAACAGATGCTTCCAGCAGTGCGTTTCTATTGCAAAGAATTGCAGGCACGAACTCATTCAAACGCGGGTGACACTGCGCTGTCGAAGAGTAATTGGGGTCGAAACGAAAATTAATCAGGTAACTGCGGATCGGCCGCTATTCTTTCCGGTCAGCAGTGCCGTACATCTGATCTGGCGTCAGCACTTCCGGAAAACGCTCTCTCAGTGCACACCGCATCGTGTAGCAAAGGTGGCAATGATCGGCATAGCCGTCTTCGTGGGGGAGGTCGTATCGGCGGACCAGTTCTGCCGGACCGCCATCAAGTAACGGGCCAACGATCGGATGGCCATCCGGATCGTAGTCGGCCATAATTTCTGCCAGCCGGCGCTTAAGCAGGTTACCGATAGAGATGCCCTGGCAGATGTGCAGATTGCCAAAAGGATCCACGTGCACGCGCTCGGGTTGTCGTAAATCCTCCCAGGGACATTCGGTGCATTGCTCCCAGGGAATCGTTGCAACACGCGACGCGAGCAATTCGGCAGCGCGACCCCTGTACAACACGGCGGATTCGCCGGCCGGCAATTGACCGGACATGCCCGGCACGTCGGCTGCTTCGGGTTCGGCGACGCTGATGAAATCAACCGGGATGCCCAACTGCCGTGCAGCCCCGCGACCGATGTCGGCACAATTCACGCCTTCGTCGCTACCGTGATAGGTATCGCTGCTAATAGACAGATCGTCGATCGATCCTGCGAGTGGCTGCAGCCATTTCAAGGCGCTGGCATCGTCGGTAGCCCAATAGGCATTGGTGACAATTCCGACCTTAAAGCCGAGTTCTTTGGCCAGCCGAACGCCGTTACGCAGAATCGAGTAATGCAGAAACGCTTCGCCGCCCTCGAAGTAGATCCATTCGATGCTGCCTAGCGCCATGGCCTCGCCGAGGATGTGCTCGATTGTTGCGACTGACATCGTGCCACTTTGCGACGGCCCGCCCCACACGAAACAATGGTCGCATTCGTAGTTGCACTCATAGGTCAGCAACAGGTGCAGACCGGACAACGGCTTTGATTGGTGGTCCGTAACGGAGTCAGGAGCCATACGAAAGACTATAGCTCAATCGCCGAATATCTGGCTACTGCCATACCCATGCAGTTCTTCGGAACGAAGCGGCATGCCCGGCCACGCAGCGTCCGTCCGACTGGATCGACCGCCCACCCCACCCGGAGTAGCAATTGGCGCGATATGAATAATATTTGCAGACCTGCCCGTACATAATACGCACGAGCAAGAGGTGACACGAGATAAGGTAGATGGCCGAAGAAATCCGGGAAACAAGATCCGATGTGCAGGCAGACAGGGATCTTTACAAGGCAACCCTGCCGTTTGGTGTTGAGTCCGTAAAAACCAGCTGGTGGGTCGTCGGCTCGACTTTCCTGATGTTGCTCGCGTCGCTATTCGGCGCCGCCCTCGCACCCGCATGGCCGTTACGTCTGTTGTTCTCCATCTTGTCGGCTCTGTTAATGTTGCGCGCCTTCATCACGTACCACGACTATTTACATAACGCGATTTTGTCACGGTCGCGATCCGCAAGGTGGTTGTTCCGCCTGTATGCCGCATTTTCGCTCACGCCGCCGCGTTCGTGGAAGAACAGCCACAATTATCACCATGGTCATGTAGGCAATATTGATGCGGCCAGCACTGGCGCCTTCGCGATGATGACCACTGACATGTGGCGCGATGCTTCCCTCGGAGCGCGCATCGCCTACCGGGTCGAGCGTCATCCGCTGACCATTCTGGCGGGGTACTTCACGATCTTCTTCCTCAGCGTTACGGTGCTGCCATTCTTGAGGAATCCTGCGCGGCACTGGGATTCGTTGCTGGTATTGCTTGGTCACGGCACACTGATTGCGGTGTTGTGGATTTTTGGCGGGTTCGATGTCGCTTTTTTTGTCGTGTTGCTGCCAATGACAATCGCTTCGATGATCGGCAGTTACTTATTCTTCGCTCAACACAGCTTCGAGAACATGCGAGTCTTGCCGACGGAGACATGGACAAGTCGTCGAGCGGCGATGGAGTCCTCCAGCTACTTGAAACTGAATAAAGTCATGCGCTGGTTCACCGGCAACATTGGCTATCATCATATTCATCACCTGAATGTGCGTATCCCGTTCTATCGACTTCCCGAGGCGATGGAGGCAATTCCGGAGCTTCAATCACCCGTGACGATAACGCTGTCGCTGAAGGACATCAGGGCGTGCTTCCGATGTTGCCTGTGGGATGAGGGGCTGCAGCGAATGGTCTCGTATCGGGAGTTCGCCGTCCGGTAATCGCGCAAATGCGGAGCCGGTCCAGCCCGGCAACCAAGCTTGAGTGAGCCGAACCTATGCTACGCATCTCGCTGCTTTCATGACGCTTACTTGAATTAGCAGCCGCTATCCACCTCTACGGCAAGGGTGCCCAGCAGCTGCGGAGAAACTTCGCCCGTTACCTCGAGGCCTTTCTCCGCCTGGAACTGGGATATGGCGATCTTCGATCGCAACGCATCGCTACCAGCAGTATTGCCGGGGTCGTAGCCGAGCGCTTCAAGATGCAGCTGCACGGACTGCAGCATGTTGTTCGTAGTCAGATCCTTCGACGAACGTGACACGCAGTCACTATCGGGTGGGCTGCTATTTTTGCCGCCGGGACTACCGCCAGCCTGCCCAGGGCCGCCCATCGCCTGCCTCATCATGTCACCCATGCCCATGCTTTCCATCATTGCGCGTTGTTCGGGCGTCATCTGTTCCATCGCCTGGTTGTACTCTGCCATCGCCTCGGCCATCTCTTCCGAGTCCTGGCCGCCCATGGCTTGCGCCATTTCCTGATCGACGTCTGTGACTGTGTAGCCGGCAGGCATCCAGGTTTCGTTACACCATTCCTCGTCAAAGTCGAGCAATTCAACGCCCGTTATGTAGGTCTGGGATCGTCCTTTGACCCCGATTGCACCAATGGCTTTGGAGCTGGTTGTCTGATCCATCTCAAGTGGAATACCGTATTGCAGCATGGCGACTATGTTGCTGATAAGCCCACCGAAAAACGACATTGAGTCCCCCTGGGGCGACATCTCGGTCGTGAGGCGTTCGTAGAACATTTGAACGATATCAATGCCGGGGACCTCAGAAGAGATCCACGCAGTTCCTTCGTTCTTGACCTTTACCGTTTGCGCGAGCATGGCCAATGGACCATCGTTCCCACCGAGACCGACCTCGTACTTGAAGTTGTATGAGCTCACGGGATAACCGGCGCGCATCCCCGACGCCCCAGGGCCGTTCATACTGAGACCCTCATCCCACCCTTTTCCGACGATTTTGCTTAACTGGTCGATTTGCGGCCGCAGGCTCATCACCATTGCTTCCTGAGACATATGATCGGCCATCCACATTGTGCCGCTGCCTCCGCCCGGCGGCAGATAAATGTCCATTGCATGCGTTGACGTTCTCATCGACATGCGACAGTAAGCGTACGTGATTGTGAGGGCTTGCACCGTGGTCCCGGGAGGCGGCTGGTCGCAAATCTCATCACGTATGGTTCGCATACTTTGTTCGATACTCGAGCGCGTTGGCGCGCCAGGCACTGCCGCCAGCATATCGAGCGACACCGGTACACCCGCTCCATACATCTCCAATTCAATTTGATCCATCATTGTCGTCCACGCCCAGGCTATTTCATCGCTGGCACCGCAGAGTTGCTCGATCGTGACGCCGGCCGGCCCGTATTGTGTGCTCTCCGAAGTATCGATCTTGTCGCCAAAATCGATCTGCGTGCCCTGAAAGGTCACCGCGACCCTGGGTATCAACGCGTCCGTCGGTATCAGCGCGTCCGTCGGTAACTCTCCGCAGGCGTTGACAACGAGGCGCTCTTTGACAAGAATTTCCTGCGGCAGGCCTTGCACGTAGCGTAGTTCGTAGGTTCCGGGATTAACCGGGGCGTGAATTCTGGTCGGGTTCCCGGTAGCGGTCCACGCTTTATCAAAATAGCGCTGGACTGGATCGCCTACACGGGCAACTGTGACCGCGTCACCGGCAGCGTTCGGACCCGTCCACTCGACGCGCAGTTGCTCGCCGGGACAGGCGACCTCCGGACCATCGAGCGTCTGCGCGATTGACGTTGTACTAATGGATATAAGACAGATCGTGCCGCATGCGTATGCGAGGCGCCGCTCCAGACGCCCCATCGTTGGAATCAAGTTCATGACTTGTCCTCGCTCAGTTTGTTGTTAGCGAAATCGCTACATGCTCGGGTTTCGGCACGCCTCAAGGTCGTCCTCGGTTAGCCCGAGGTCTTTGGCGGCGCTTTTCAGATCCCTGGCAGTTGCATCGGCTGCATAGATGTCGCTCGAAACTTTTGCAATCTTCGACCCCATCTCAAAACCACCAACCTGTGCCGCTGTTCGGCCAACCGCGCGCATCAGGCTGCCGAGACCACGCTTTTTCTTCTGCGATAGTTGGGCCGCGGTCACCTTTTCTTGCAGACAGGCTTGTTGAGCCGCCTGTAAAGCAGCCGGGTCCTGATAGGCGGGTGCACTCGGTTTGAGTTGCGGCGATACCTTCGCCTTGATAATCCCGGCGAGTTGCGGGCTGGGTTCGCCCGTAACATCGAGATTGTTTTCTGCCTGATACTTGGAAATCGCGACAATTGTTTCCGTCGACAATTCGCCCTGAGTATTGCCAGGGTCATATCCCAATGCAACCAGGTCTGTCTGAATAATCCTGGTGAGCTCATCCGCGTAAGCAGCCGGGACCAGAAGGGCCAAAGAGAGCGCAATCAGCGCCAGAGTCTTAGACATTACGTCGTCCTCCATCGTTATTTTCCGTCGATCGACGCACAACGAATATGCTTGATTGTATTTTTTCGTTGCGACTCCATGTTCTTGCGCCGGCAGCGCACCGTCTTCAGACGACTTGGAACAATGGAGATACATTCATTCTGCGCTAATCAGTGTGCGATGTGAAGCGATCGAGTGGTGCCTTCATGCAGTAAATCTGAGTTTTCGGTCTATTCTGTAAGTTAGGGAGAAGCTCATATTTACCGAAATCTTCAATTTTGAATCTTATTGCGAACGCTCGGATGCACAGATCGCACATCTCAAAGGAAAAGCGACTCGTGACGCGATGAATTTACGTTGGCCCATAACTTTGCGGAAATAATAAGGGACAGTCATAAACAACGTTACCGCGCGCCACCCGGACGTGCCGTTCGAGATATTCCTTGAACGCGCGTTTGTGTTTATGCGTGCGCTCATGGATCATGCCTGAATCTAGTCGGCGCCGACGCGCCTAAGTGGAGCCCGTTATGACGATCACTACCAAAATTCTGATCTGGATGGCCGCGGGGTTAATACTAGGCAGCCTTATCAACGCGTTTGCGTCAGACGTCGCATTTATTCAGAACTACTTCGTCAATGGCCTGTTTCACGTGGTTGGCACGATGTTCATCACGGGACTCAAGATGCTTGTCGTACCCCTGGTGACGTTCTCGCTGATCTGCGGTGTTTACGGCATCGGCGATATCAGCAAGCTGGGTCGGGTGGGCGTCAAAGCGTTCGGATTGTTTGTTATGACGACTGCGCTTGCGATAACGCTGGCGATTACTGTCGCTGGCATCGTCGGCCCGGGAGAGGGGTTCGAACTGACCGGCGAACAGGGTGAGTTCACTGCGCCCGTCGCGCCACCGTTGACCCAGGTCATCATCGACCTGATTCCGGGCAATCCCGTTGCGGCTTATGCCGAAGGCAACATGCTGCAAATCATCTTCTTTACGATCCTTTTTGCTGTGTGCATGCTGATGGTTGGCGAACCCGGCCGTAAGGTCGCCGAAGGCGCGGAGCGGCTCAACGCGATCATGATGCAAGTTGTGACCGTCGTTATGCACGTCGCACCTTACGGTGTATTCGCGTTGATGGCGAAAACCTTTGCACTGCAGGGCCTGGGTCTGATCTTGCCGATGATTGCCTATTTCGGCGTGGTGGTCGTGGTTTTGCTGTTGCACGCGACCGGCACGTTGATGGCGTTGTTAAAGCTGTTAGCAGGCATCAGTCCGGTGATGTTTCTGCGTAAGGTACGCACCGTCCAGATATTTGCTTTCAGCACATCGAGCTCAAACGCCACGATCCCCGTCACTTTACGCACCGCGGAAAGACGCCTGGGCGTGGACAATCCCACCGCGTCTTTCATTGTGCCTTTTGGTGCGACGATCAATATGGATGGCACCGCGATCATGCAGGGCGTGGCGACCATCTTCATCGCCAATGTCTACGGCATCGATCTGGGTTTGAGCGGCTACCTGACTGTGATCGGCATGGCCGTACTGGCCTCAATCGGCACGGCGGGTGTGCCCGGGGTTGGCTTGATTATGCTGGCGATGGTGTTCAACCAGGTTGGATTGCCCGTAGAAGGCATCGGGTTGATCATGGGAGTCGACCGACTGCTGGACATGATGCGCACCGCCGTGAACGTTACGGGCGATTGTGCGATCACGAGCATCGTCGCCAAAGGTGAGGGCAGCCTGGACGAGGAGATTTTCTACGATCCGGACGCCGGGCTCGTTGAGGAAATTCATCTGCCTCATGGCTCGGCGGATTCCGCCTCTACCTCGTAGGTCCCGCAAGCTGATTCGCGCGGGATCCGCGGTGTGGGCATGGATCCATTACAAAATAAGGATCCCATTGTGGGTGATTATTTTGTCCGTCCGTTTCGGGGAAGCGCCTGTCGGTGAATCAGTTCATCTTAAAATTGGTACTCTTGCCCGGGAGTTTGGCAGAGTCACACCAGCATGACGAAGGCAAAGAAAATAGGCGGGATTATCGTTCCGCTCGTTACGCCGTTCGATGGAAACGGCGATCTCGCCGTAGAGAAAGCGCGCAGCCTGATCGAGAATCACCTGGAAACAGGCGTGCACGGATTCTATGTCGGTGGTAGTTCAGGGGAAGGCTTTTTTCAGTCGGTCGATGAGCGATGCGAATTCTTACGATTCGTCGCTAAGGTTGTTGGCGACAGGGGACTGCTGATCGCGCAAGTCGGCGCATTGTCGTCGCGCGATGTGCATGTGCTCGCAAATTTTGCAGCGGAGAACGGCTACGACGTCATTTCATCAACTCCGCCTTTCTATTTCACGCATACCGACGCTGAAGTGGTCGAGTATTATCGCGAACTCGCGAATGTCAGTGACCTTCCAGTGCTCTTGTACAACATTCCAGGGACAACGGGTCGCAGTCTTTCCACGGCTGCACAGGTCGAGATGCTCAAACTGCCAAATGTCGTCGGCTCAAAGCACACCGACATGAACTTCTTCAGTGCCGAGCGCCTGCTCCGCGAAGTGCCATCAGCCGCCATATTCAACGGGCCGGATGAGATGCTTACTGGTGGCCTGGCGATGGGAATGGTTGGCGGAATCGGCAGTACCTACAACCTGATGCCGCGCGTGTATTTGGGGATATACAGCTCTGTAGCGTCAGGGGACATGGCCAGCGCGCGTCAGCTGCAGGCGGTGGCCAATGATGTCATTGCCGAGCTACTCAGAATTTCTCCAGGCGTTGTCCCCGGCATCAAGCATGGTTTGAAGATGCTGGGTTTCGATATGGGCGAGGCCAGGAGACCGTTCTTGCCGATTCAGTCCGACACAACTCGATTCGAAGAACTGCTGATCAAGTCGAACGGCATCTAGCGCTTGTCTCCGGTTTCAACTGCGACGGATTTTCTGCAGACGGAGATATTCCAGTACCATCGAGTTAGTGACAATGGTGGATTGCCTTCCCCGGTCTTCGCCAATAACTTCACGAGCATGTCGATACAGAAGCGATCGATCTTGCCTGTAACCAGATCGCTAACACGGGACTGAAATGTCTCAACGATTCGATGATTCTAGAATAATAGTTGGCAAGTTGTGCGGCAGAGTATAGTTTTCAGTTATGACACTTGAAGACACGGCAAAACAGCTCGAAGCGTTGGGTAATCCAACCCGGTTGGCCATTTACCGGGTCCTGATCCGGCTCGGCCATACGGGTAGCCCTGTCGCCGTTTTGTTCCTGCGGCATCTGTCGGAGCTGCGTGTCTCGGTAGGAACTTCCGGCCCCTGCCTCACGACGGCAGATCGTGGGTGTTAACTGATTGTTTTTTTGGTCAATCGGGAGACGTTCACGGACAAGACTGCAGTACCGGCTTCCGCAAAAGTCCCGCGATCATCTCAATTGCTCATCCTGTGTGCCCGCGAAGTAGTGTGCAGCGGCGGACTATTAATCCTGCGTATCCTTTTGGTGCCCCTGAAATTGTTCCGATTGGGAAGGTTCGAGTTATATTACTTTGTCGATCCGAAACGCAGTTGCAATCCCGTCCGATGGGCAAGATCCGAATTCATCCGTTAATTATTCTGCTTGCCACCACGGCCGTATCGGCCGCCTGGGCGCAGGACGAGAATACCGAACTGGCGGACGGCGTGTTGACGTCGGATGATGGCGCAACTATTACCTACGACGCGAGCTTTTTCGACCAGTACGAACCGATCAGCGCACTCGACATGCTGCGCTGGATACCCGGCACGAGCGACATCATTCCGACACGCCGCTTCGGTGGCGGAGGCGGCGGTGGCGGGCAGGAGCGCGGTTTCGGTTCCGGCGGTGATCAGGTGCTGATCAACGGCAAACGCCTGTCCGGCAAGTCCAACGACATCTCGTCTGCCGTGATGCGCATCCAGGCACGATCCGTCGATCGTATCGAAGTCATTCGCGGTACCGCGTCCGGTCTCGACGTGCGCACCGAGGGCATACTCGCCTGAAACCGCGCTTCGATTTCCGCTGGGACCGTACCGATCGGGACCAGGTTCGCGCAACTCTTGAGCGCACGGTGGGCCAGCTGGATTTTTCGGACTTCGTCGCGAACTACGATGGCCGCGAAGACCAGATTGAAGGCGGCAACCCGGCGCTGGAGCCGGAGCGGGCGTGGGAATGGCAGCTCACCTACGAACATCGGCTCGCGGAAGATAAAGGAGTGGTCAGCGCGCGTCTTTTCTATAACGACATTGAAGACCACATCGCGCGCATCGAGACCACGGATGGCAATGCAGGACCGGGTAACATCGGAGATGCCGAACACTGGGGCGTGGAATTCAAGGGCAGCATCCGGCTGAGTGGCATCGGACTCGAAGGCGCCGTGATCGATGCCGTGTACACACTCCAGGACTCCGAGACTACCGATCCGTTCACCGGCGAACGACGTGTGATCGAGAACGAACCGCGGCAGGAAATCGAACTGAGCTACCGCCACGAGATCCCGGCGCTACGCCTGAATTACGGGATCGAAATTGAATGGGAGGATGAGGACCGGGAGTGGGACCTCAACCGCATCGAACGCGACGTGGAACTCAGGCCCCGCAACTCGCTAACCGTCCAGTACCGTGCATTCGAGCGAACGACCGTGTATTTCCAGGCGCGTAATCCCTTCGAATACAGGCGATGCCGAAACCGCGACCGCTACAGCGGCTCGATCGCAGACGGGGTATTTGTGCGCAGCGAGATTGCGAGACGCACTTTCGAACCCGAATACGTCATCGGGTTACGCGGTCAGTTCTGAAAATCCGCGTGTCGGTGGACGATCTGGAAGATAACGGTCGGAGTAGCTCCTGCCGTCCTCAGGCAGTGGTCGGGTGAGAGGATGAGCCGGTCACTATGTGACACGGATTGTCGGCCAACTACGTTGGCCTCGGTGCGAATCTCCGGCCCCTGCCTCCCGAATCCAGATCTCGGATGTTAACTGATTGTTTTTATTGGTCAATCAGTAGGTATTGACGGACACGATTGCAGTACGGCGCATAAGGAAGCAGAACTGCTTACGCAAAGGTCCCGCGTGGTAATAATGTAGAGTTGGATCACAGTCGGGTGTGGTCTTGACATATCAAGACATGTCTTGATAACATTCGCGAATGGCAGCTATCAAGATCAGTTCAAAAGTCGAAAAAGAGCAGTGGCAGGCGCTGCAGGATTTGGCCAGGGAGTCTCACCAGAGTATCTCCGGACTGCTGACGGAGGCAATCGGCGACTATGTACGTAAACGGCGTTTACGCCCTGTGGTGCTCGATCATCTCGAGGATTCGATGACTGAGAACGAAGAATTGGGCAAGCGCCTTGCCGAATGAAGGTATTCAGTTCTTATCAGTTGATGAAACGATCGCGATTCACGAACGATTGATCGAACGATTTGGCGGAACGTCGGGTATCAGAGACACGGGACTCCTCGAGAGCGCGCTGTTTCGACCGCAGACCGGTTACTACGATGACATTGCGGAGCTGGCGGCAGCTCTTTTCGAATCACTAGTCCTCAATCACGCCTTCGTCGATGGCAACAAACGCGTCGCGTTCTTCGTGACCGATACTTTCTTGAGGCTGAATGGCTGGAAGCTCTCGGTCGAGGCGGCGCCAGCCCATAAATTCATCGTCGGTATGCTGGAGCGGGGCGACTGCCGCTACGACAAGCTACTACCGTGGATCCGAGAGTCGATCGTAAGAGTTTAGTTACCGATCGTGGTGAGAAGATATCGCTGTCCTCCCTTAACGATCAATTGTTCATCCGGTTGCTCGTATCGAAAGCCGGAGATGCATTATTGACCTATCGGTGACCTGTAGGTGACTTATGAAATTTGAAACCATTCTTTACGACGTACAAGACGAGATACTAACCATCACGTTGAACAGGCCGGATCGGCTCAACGCGTGGACCAGGCAGATGCTCAGTGATTTGCTCAACGCACTTGATCATGCTGACGCGGACGACAATGTTGGCGCCATCGTCATCACTGGGGCCGGTCGCGGATTTTGCGCGGGAGCCGATCTCTCCGGGGGCGGGGGTTCGACGTTTAAAGGCGCGGGCAATCAGCCGGGTCTGGACGAACTTGGCGACAGCGGCGGCGCTGCCTCGCGGCGCATCTTTCGGTGTCTGAAACCCGTCATCGTCGCCTTCAATGGACCGGCAGTCGGGGTTGGTCTGACGATGACGCTCGCCGCCGACATCCGAATAGCGGCGCCGAACGTCAAAATGGGTTTCGTGTTTGCGGCGCGCGGCATTATTTCCGAGGGTTGCTCGTCGTATTTTCTGCCGCGCCTGGTTGGCATTAGCAAGGCGCTGGAATGGGCGATGTCGGCCCGCGTGTTCCGTTCGGAGGAGGCACTCGAGGCTGGGCTGTTGCGCAGTATTCACGAACCGGAGGACCTGTTGCCGGCAGCCTACGAGCTTGCGCATGATTTTACGGCGAACTCGCGTGTCTCGAATGCTGTCATTCGACAGATGTTCTGGCGCATGCTTGGTGCCGATGATCCAGTCGTCGCGCATCGCCTGGATACGAAGGGCATGGTCGAACGCGGCAAATCGGCCGATGCGACCGAAGGCACGACGGCATTTCTCGAAAAGCGCGCCGCGAAGTTCCCCGACAAAGTCAGCAAAGACCTGCCCGATTTCTTTCCGTGGTGGGAAGAGCCCAAATTCCTGGAGGAAACATGAAAACACGAATCACTGAACTCTGTGGCATCGAGCATCCGATCATCCAGGGCGGCATGCACTATGTCGGTTTCGCAGAGTTGGCGGCCGCAGTGTCGAACGCAGGGGGTCTCGGCATTATTACCGGGCTCACGCAAAAGACACCGGCTGACCTTGCTAATGAGATAGCACGTTGCAAGGAGATGACAGACAAGCCCTTCGGCGTCAATGTGACGTTTCTGCCGACTCTGACGCCACCCGATTATCCCGCGATCATCAAAGCGATTATCGACGGTGGCGTCACGGTCGTCGAAACGGCGGGCAACAATCCATCGCCGGTGTTGCCGTACCTGAAGGACGCCGGGATCAAGGTCATACATAAATGCACGTCGGTTCGCCATGCCCTGAAGGCACAGGAGATCGGCTGCGATGCGGCCAGTGTCGATGGATTCGAATGCGGTGGGCACCCCGGCGAAGATGACATACCAAACATGATCCTGTTGCCCCGTGCGGCGGACGAACTCGAGATTCCGTTCGTATCCTCGGGCGGGCAAGCGGATGGCCGCTCGCTGGTGGCATCGCTTGCGATGGGCGCGGAGGGCATGAATATGGGTACCCGATTCATTGCGACCAAAGAAGCGACCGTGCACGAAAACGTCAAGCAGGCGATCGTCAACGCATCAGAGCTGGATACGCGGCTGGTGATGCGTCCGTTACGCAATACCGAACGAGTCATGAATAACGCGGCCGTTGAGAGTTTGCTTGCAAAGGAAAAGCAACTCGGTGACAAGCTCAAGTTCGAGGACATCATTGACGAAGTTGCGGGCGTTTACCCGCGCATCATGCTCGAGGGCGACATGGACGCCGGCGCCTGGTCCTGCGGGATGGTTGCCGGGCTCATCGATGACATACCGACGGTCAAAGAGCTCATCGACCGGATCATGGAGCAGGCAAGTTTGATCATCGAGGAGCGCCTCGGCGGCATGCTGCAGACAGGCGATTGTGCGATGCGTGGTACAAACGAATCAGATTGAAGGAGCTCTGAATGTCGACAGTTCTCGGCATCGATGTAGGCACGCAGAGTGTCAAAGTCGTCTTCTACGATTTTGAGGCGCGTGCGTGCGTCGCTGTTGCCGGTGCACCGCTAGAGCTCCATCAAACGAACGCGGGGGTCGCAGAGCAGCAGGCTGACTGGTGGGTCCAGGCTTTGCAAAGCGCTCTGCAACAGGTGGACAACAGCGTGCGAGAGAGCGTCCTGGCCGTTGGTGTCTCTGGTCAGCAGCACGGATTCGTGCCCATCGACGACTCCGGCAACGTACTCTTGCCAGTCAAACTCTGGTGCGATACCTCCACGGGTGCTGAGTGTGACCTGATTACTGGGGCATGCGGCGGGGTAGAGGCACTTATTGCCGAGACTGGTAACCCGATACTGCCTGGCTACACCGCTTCAAAAGTGCGCTGGTTTCGCGATACGCACCCGGATCTATATGCAAAGCTGGACTGCATGCTGCTGCCGCATGACTATCTGAATTTCTATCTGACCGGCGAACGTTGCATGGAGGCCGGTGACGCATCGGGGACGGGTTTTCTTGATATCCGCAGTCGGCAGTGGTCTGAGAAAGTATTGCGCGCGATCGATCCCGCAAGGGACCTGCGAGACTGTTTGCCGGATGTAGAGCGACAGAACGTGACGATCGGCACATTGTTGCCTCCGGTTGCAGATGAGCTGGGCCTGCCGGCGAAGACGCCGGTATCAATCGGCGGCGGCGACAACATGATGGGCGCCATCGGCACCGGCAACGTGGCGCCGGGCGTTGTAACGATGAGCCTGGGCACATCAGGTACCGTCTACGCTTATTCCGATACGCCGATCGTTGATCCCAAGGGCGGAATAGCCGCGTTTTGTTCATCGACGGGCGGCTGGTTGCCGCTGCTTTGCACCATGAACTGCACGGTGAGCACCGAGCTCATGCGCGACATGTTCAAGGTGGACCTACCTGCCTTCGAGGCGCAGCTTACGGCCGCAGGTCGCGGCGCCAGCGGCGTGATTACTGTGCCTTTCTACAATGGCGAGCGGACGCCAAACCTGCCGAAAGCCAAAGGCTGTGTGTTGGGATTGGATAGCCGCAATACGCGCACCGAGAATTTCCTGCGCTCAGCTGTTGAGGGCGCAACGTTTGCGCTGCGTTTTGGCCTCGATGAAATGGCCGAGCTCGGTATCGATGCGAAAGAGATCATACTCACAGGCGGCGGCGCCAACAGCGACACTTGGCGACAGATCGTTGCCGACGTCTGTGATGCTCCGGTCACTGTCCTGAAGAACGATCAGGGTGCCGCGCTTGGCGCCGCGCTACAGGCGCTTGCGATGCTTAAGGGCGAAGATATTGGCAAGCTGGTTGAAGAACACCTGCAACCCGACATGAAGCGTTGCCGTGAGCCGCGCGCAGCCGCAGTCGACTTTTATGATGAGACATACCGGACGTATCAGCGCGCGGTAGAGCAGGTTGCTGCGCTATATGGCTGACCGTAAATAATCCGCGGACAGGATTATTTTTTCAGCGGGCCTGCAAAGTTAACGACATCTCGTGCCAATCGGCAGCGATCTTCAAGGGTGGACATTACGATATTGCTGCAAAAAGTCCGGATTCCGGTTCCCTCAATTTGTGCAGAAAGATCCGAGTCACGATGATCAAGAACGAAGCCGTCAATGAAGTCGCTGTAGTACGTTGCGATGTCCCGGCTCGAGGAGCCGAGGTCGAGCTCGGACATCAGTTTCGAAGTCGGGCCCTTGATGCACTGGCCGTCAACCACCGGTGAAACTGCGACGACGGGCGATGGATGATTCGCCAGCGAACTTCGTACCGAAGGAATAGCAAGTATCGGATCGATGCTGATGAAAGGATTCGACGGGCAAATTACGAACGCGTCGACACTCGGATCGGTCAACAACGCTTCAAATCGGGCGGATGGTTTCGCATCGCCGGCGCCCTGGAAGTCAATGCTCGTGACGACCGGTTTGCACTGCAGACGCACGAAATAATCTTGAAATGCGAGGGTGCCACGATCGGTTTGCAAAACAGTGCATACGTTCGAGTCGGTCATCGGGATTATTTCAGATGAGATCCCGAGATTCCCGGTGAGGTGCGAAGTCACCTCACTCAGGCTTTTGCCGCTGCTTAACCTACTTGTTCTCAGGACATTCAGCGCAAGGTCCTTGTCTCCCAGGCGGAACCAGGTTTCGCCGCCGAGATCGGCAAGTGATTCCATGAACGACCAGGTTTCCTCTGCACGGCCCCACCCCGTTTCAGGGTTCGCGATTCCGGCAAGCGTATAGGTAATAGTGTCGATGTCCGGCGAGATTCTCAGACCGAGGTGTTCGAAGTCGTCGCCCGTATTGGCAACGATGGACAGATCGAATTCAGCCCCGAGGTTTGCCAGCCCAAGGGCAAGCTTGGCACCTCCGACGCCACCGCAAAGCGCGACAATCCTCCTTCTCGTGCTCACCGGAACAGATCGCTGTCTTTGTCGCGCAAGATATCGCTTGCGGAAGAAGAAGATCGCTCATATGCAAGGCCGGAAAGCAGCACGACAGGATTCCCTTCGTTTCCCTGCCCCATCAGCAAGGCCGCCGCGGCCGCAATGCTGTCCGCAACGCCAACTTCGGTAGCGAGCAGCTCTCGGCCGTTGAGATCAACCGATCCTCTGATGTCGAGAACCGCCGGAATCCCGTAAACACCAATGGCCAGGCCAACCACGCCTTTGCGCCAGGGGCGACCGGCGCTGTCCGCGATGACAATCCCAACGTCTAAGCCGAGTGCTGCGCCGATCTTTCGTCCGATTCTTGTCGCACTGTCATCGGGATTCTCCGGAAGGAGAAGTGCATATCCGTCGTCGATGTTGGACTGATCGATTCCCGCGTTGGCCATGATGATGCCCAGGTTGTTCTCGGTGATGATCCGGTTCCCGGACTGCCGGATAATTGTCTTTGACTCCGACAATATGAGCTGGACCAGGCGGGCGTCTTTGCCGGATTTCTTTGCAAGCGCGAGAGCGTCTTTTCCGGGTGTCACAGAATCCAGTCGGACCGCTCGTCCTTCCGCTTTCGATACGATCTTTTGCGCTATGACGATAATCAAATCGTCCTGGACGGGGAACTTGTTCGCCAGTATCCCCTCGATGATGAGCGACCCGACATCGTCGCCATCTTCTACGAGCGGGAATCCCTGCAGAGCGGTCATCGATAGTTGTGAGGTTCGGTTCGGAATAGACATTGCGAACCTAACGCGCCGAGCTGGCCTGGTTCAAAATACGTGGTTGATCGTACAAAGTCGTACGTTGTTCGGCCGGGCGACCGATTGCTGCCGCGATTTCAATCATCTGTGCCGAAGTTACTTCCTGGCCGTGCTCAGCGCCCGCCGCGCGGCTGATGCTCTCATTCATTAATGTTCCACCGAGATCATTGCAGCCGGCATTCAAGCAACTCTTGGCGCCCTCGACACCCATTTTCGCCCACGACGTTTGAATGTTTGTGATGTACGGATGAAGTACCAGCCGACTGACTGCATGCATCAGGACGGATTCCCGAAACGTCGGCCCTCTGCGCGCCAGCCCTTTCGAAAACAACGGGGCCTGCGAGTGAACAAACGGTAGCGGTACGAATTCCGTAATACCCCCCGATGCCTTTTGGAGGGCGCGCAGTATCAACAGGTGTTTCGACCAATGCACCGGGCGGTCAAGATGCCCAAACATTATCGTCGATGTCGTTTTCAGGCCGACGCCATGCGCCGCCGAAACGACGTCAATCCATTGAATGGTCTTGATTTTGTCGGGACAAATACGCGCGCGAACCTCGTCATCCAGAATTTCGGCAGCAGTGCCGGGCATGGAATTCAGGCCCGCGCGCTGTAGTTGTTCAAGAAAATCAGAGACCCGGACGCCAAGAGATTGCGCCCCCTGCCAGATTTCGAGAGGCGAAAAAGCGTGAATATGAATTGCCGGTACCGCCTCGCGGATAGAGCGACAGATATCCAGGTAGGTATTACCGGTGTAGGAAGGATGAATACCACCCTGCAGGCAAACTTCTGTGGCGCCCCTGGCACAGGCTTCTTCGGCGCGCGCAACGATTTCGTCCAGGCCGAGCTCGTACGATTTTCCACGCAGATTGTCAGCGTGTTTACCTTTGGAAAACCCGCAAAAGCCGCAACGGAAATAGCAGATGTTGGTGTAGTTAATGTTGCGGTTTACGACATAGGTTATGACGTCGCCGGAGACTTCCGCTCGCAGTTCATCCGCGGCCGCGCATATTTCGTCAAATTCGGCACCTCGTGCCGCGAAGAGCGAGGTTATTTCATTTTCTTCAAGATCGAGGCCTCTTCGTGCACGCCGTAGCGCGCGCGTGACAGGGTAGTTGGTTGCTCGTCGCAGCGGTTTTCTGTCGCGCGGTACAGAGTAGGGCAGGCCTACGGCTTTTCCTGCGCACCAGTCATCGTTTCGGACATACCCTTCGCTGTCGACATGCCGGATCGCCGCAGCAAGCAGGTGCGGTTCGATATAGGGCGTGCCTGGATAAAGATACTTCGGGTAAACGGCCAGGCGTTCGACGAGCGTTTTTCCTGACGCGCTTGTCTCTTCCGCAAGCTCTTCGATCTGCGGCCAGGGCGCTTCGGGATTCACGAAGTCCGGTGTTACCGGTGAGATTCCTCCCCAGTCGTCTATGCCGGAATCGAGGATCCTGGCGATATGACCGCGATTCAGATTCGGTGGCGTCTGGATCGCCATGTCGGTCCCGAACACGTCTCTTGCGAGGCGGATAGTCCAAAGCAGGTCGTCGATGCAGGGTTCCGGTTCGGCCGACATCCTGGTGCCAGGTTTTGCCCGGAAATTCTGGATGATGATTTCCTGAATATGGCCGAATTCCGCATGCAGCTGTGCCAGTGCATCGAGCGACTCGACGCGCTCCTCGCGAGTCTCTCCAATTCCGATGAGAATGCCGGTCGTAAACGGAATCTGCAGCTCGCCAGCAAAGCGAATGTTCTGCAGTCTCAAAGCTGGCGCCTTGTCCGGCGAACCGAAGTGTGGACCGCCGCGTTGGCAAAGTCGCTCCGACACGCTCTCGAGCATGAGACCTTGTGAAACGGAAGCTCGCCTCAGCCGTTCCATCTCGCTTTTTGTCATTACGCCCGCATTGATGTGCGGTAGCAGGCCAGTCTCGTCAAATACGAGTTTTGCGAGGTGCTCCACGTACTCTATCGTTGTCTCGAATCCGAGTTCAGCAAGGCCGTCACGGGCTGCCCGGTATCGGAGTTCCGGTTTGTCGCCCAGTGTGAAGAGGATTTCCTTACATCCGGTCGCCTTACCCGCCTCAGCTGTTGACAGAACCTTCTCGGGCGACAGGTAAGGGCTGTCCAACGCCTGTGGCGTTTTGGCAAACGTGCAGTAGTGGCAAACGTCGCGGCAAAGCTCGGTTACCGGAGCAAAGACCTTTCGCGAATAGCTGACAACGCTCATCTGTTCACCACGGCCAATTCCGGTGGACGGCCGACCTGCAACGGAGGGCGATGCCTGGGGGCGCTGCATCGCAACCCGATTCCCGACGCGACGAGAAACCTTTGCGTGGCGGTTCGCGGTCGATGATTCATCAGTGTCGCAATGTCGGATTCCATATCGATGTCCAGCTCGACTCTCGGCAATGTCAGAACCGTGGGCTCAACACCGGCGGCGCGCGCCGACGAAATATGCCGCGCGAACGAATTACTCCCAAACCGGTAGGCGATCAGGTCTGGTGGAG
>Ga0224508_10000975_pt1 | contig 26325 bp, 27 predicted proteins | sample SF_Jan12_sed_USG_4_FD_170157 | JGI IMG/M metagenome (GOLD analysis project Ga0224508, IMG submission 170157) | Sediment microbial communities from San Francisco Bay, California, United States - SF_Jan12_sed_USGS_21 | ecosystem: Environmental > Aquatic > Marine > Sediment | place: USA... | reverse complement strand
TCTGCATTCGCGGTTGCTCGAGCGGGCCGCACGCATCAGCGCCGTACATGTCGAAGCCATCACCGACGGAAAGGTTAAAGGGCAGACCGGCTCGTTGACTGCGTTGCCCATCATCGAAACGCAGGCCGGTGACGTGTCGGCATTCGTTCCGACCAACGTTATTTCCATTACCGACGGCCAGATTTTTCTGGAAACCGATTTATTCAACGCGGGCATCCGCCCGGCCATCAACGCCGGTCTTTCAGTGTCCCGCGTGGGCGGCGCGGCGCAGACCGGCATCGTCAAAAAACTCGGTGGCGGCGTACGCCTGGCACTCGCGCAGTTTCGGGAACTTGCGGCGTTTTCGCAATTTGCGTCCGATCTCGATGAAGCGACGCGTAAACAGCTGGAGCGCGGCCAGCGCGTTACGGAGTTGATGAAGCAGAAACAATACGCGCCCATGGACGTCGCCCAGCAGGCGGTTTCACTATTCGCGGTGGATCAAGGTTACCTCGACGAAATCGAGTTGGAAAAGGTCGGCTTCTTCGAAGCTGCGCTGCAGTCGTATATGAGTTCGCAACATAGCGAATTTATGCAGAGCATTAACGACAACCCGGAATACAGCGACGATGTTGCGGCGAAGCTGAAAAGCGCGCTCGATGACTTTGTCGCCACCGGCACGTGGTAAACAACGGTAGATAACGATGGCCGGTGGCAAGGAAATCCGCACTAAAATTCGCAGCATCCAGAACACGCAGAAGATCACTCGGGCGATGGAAATGGTTGCCGCAAGCAAGATGCGCAAGGCGCAGGATCGCATGCACGCAGCGCGCCCCTATGCGCAGAAGATGCGTTCCGTGGTCGCGCACGTCGCGGCGGCCAGCCTGGAATACAAGCACCCCTTCCTGATCGAGCGCGATGTCGCGCGCGTCGGCTATATCGTGATATCCAGCGATCGCGGGTTGTGCGGCGGGCTGAACAACAATCTGTTCCGCATGCTGATCAGTGACATGGCGCAGTGGCACGACAACAACATGGAAATGGATTTCTGCACCATTGGCAACAAGGCGCTGATGTTTTTCAAACGTTTCGGCGCCAATATCGTCAGCCAGGCGACGCACCTGGGCGACGCGCCGGCGATCGAAGCTCTGATCGGCACGGTGAAAGTCACGCTTGACGCCTACACGGACGGAAAAATTGACCGGTTATTCGTAGCGTACAACAATTTTGTCAACTCGATGACCCAGACGCCGGTCATCGAGCAGTTGTTGCCGCGCAAGCCTTCCGAGGAAGAGGAAGTCAAACACCGCTGGGACTACATCTACGAGCCGGATTCCAAAGTGGTGCTGGATCAATTGCTGACGCGCTACATCGAAGCACTGGTGTACCAGGGTGTGGTGGAAAACGGCGCCAGCGAACAGGCGGCGCGCATGGTTGCGATGAAGGCGGCGTCCGACAATGCCGGCGACCTCATCCACGAGTTGCAGCTCGTCTACAACAAGGCGCGCCAGGCCGCGATCACACAGGAACTGTCGGAAATCGTCGGCGGTGCCGCGGCCGTTTAACGATTGCAGTAGTTGCGCGAATTTAGTCTCTAAAGGGTAATAACCATGAGTTCGGGAAATATCGTTGAAGTCATTGGCGCCGTGGTAGACGTGGAGTTTCCGCGTAGCGCGGTACCAAAAGTTTACGATGCCTTGACGGTCGAGGGCGGCTTGACCCTCGAGGTGCAGCAGCAGATCGGCGACGGTGTGGTACGCACAATTGCTATGGGCTCCACCGACGGAATGCGGCGCGGCACCGAGGTGGCAAATACCGGTGCACCGATATCCGTGCCCGTGGGTCAGAAAACGCTGGGCCGCATCATGGACGTACTAGGCAACCCGGTGGACGAGGCAGGGCCGGTCGAAGCAGAGGAGCGCTGGCCGATCCACCGCAAAGCGCCCGCCTACGCCGATCAGGCGGCGACGCTGGAGATTCTCGAGACGGGTATCAAGGTTATCGATCTGATCATGCCCATTGCCAAGGGCGGCAAGATCGGCCTGTTCGGCGGCGCCGGCGTCGGCAAGACGGTCACACTGATGGAGCTGATCCGCAACATCGCCAGCGAGCACAGCGGCTTTTCGGTGTTCGCAGGTGTGGGCGAACGCACCCGCGAGGGCAACGACTTCTACCACGAGATGAAAGATTCGAACGTGCTCCCTCAGGTGGCGCTGGTGTACGGCCAGATGAACGAGCCGCCGGGCAACCGCCTGCGCGTTGCGCTGACCGGCTTGACCATGGCCGAGTATTTCCGCGACGAAGGCCGAGACGTGCTGATGTTCATCGACAACATCTACCGTTACACTCTGGCCGGAACCGAGTGCTCCGCGCTGCTCGGGCGCATGCCTTCGGCGGTGGGGTACCAGCCTACGCTGGCCGAGGAAATGGGCGTGCTGCAGGAACGCATCACTTCGACGAAAACCGGCTCGATCACGTCGTTCCAGGCCATTTACGTGCCGGCCGACGACCTTACCGACCCGTCGCCTGCTACGACGTTTTCGCACCTTGACGCAACGCTGGTGTTGTCGCGTCAGGTCGCCGAACTGGGCATCTACCCGGCGGTGGACCCGCTGGATTCCACCAGCCGCCAGCTCGACCCGCTGGTTGTCGGGCAGGAGCACTACGATGCCGCACGCGAGGTGCAGGGCACGCTGCAGCGCTACAAGGAACTGAAGGACATTATTGCGATCCTCGGAATGGACGAGTTGTCCGAAGACGACAAACTCACCGTCGCCCGGGCGCGCAAGATTCAGAGATTTCTCTCGCAGCCGTTCTTCGTTGCGGAAGTGTTCACCGGTTCGGCGGGTAAATATGTCAATCTGAAAGACACTATCCGTGGCTTCAAAGGCATCGTCGAAGGCGAGTTCGACCACCTGCCGGAACAGGCGTTCTACATGGTCGGTAACATCGACGAAGCGGTTGCGAAGGCCAAAGACCTTTAACGCCTCGAGGTTACCCGAACATGGCAATGACCATACATGTGGATATCGTGAGCGCCGAAACGGAGATTTTTTCGGGCACGGCGAACATGGTATTCGCGCCCGCCCAAATGGGTGAAGTCGGCATCGCGCCACGCCACGCGCCGATGATCACCCGGCTTAAAGCCGGGCAGGTTCGGCTTCACAACGACGGCCAGGAAGAACAGGTGTTCTACGTCTCGGGCGGTGTGCTGGAAGTCCAACCGCACGTGGTGACGGTGCTCAGCGATACGGCGTTGCGTGCGGACGACATCGACGAGGCCGCCGCGCTGGAAGCGAAGAAACGTGCCGAGGACGCGATTGCCGATCGGCAGTCGGATTTCGAGTATGCGAAAGCGAAGGCGGAACTGGCCGAAGCGGTGGCACAATTACAGGCCCTGAAAAAGATTCGCAAAATTCGCTGACCTTCACCTGGTCACCCCCAAAACGCCCTGCTCCGAGAGGAGACGTTTGCATATTCGGCTATTACCTCTCCCCTTTGGGGAGAGGAGAGAGTCAAATCAATCGTTTATCACCCTTTTTGCCTAATTCTCTCCCTTGAAAGAGAGAGTCAGGGAAAGGTCTCCAGGGCGAGAGGGGCGCGCGACATTCGCGTTTTTTTGGTTCGATACTTGCTTTAGTCTATCCCGATCCGGCCTGGTGTTACGTGGTTTCGCAAAACGAAACACCGATTCGTTTGTCGTTTCACTTACACAAGACCGCCAGCGATTGATATGAACCTTGAAGTACTGATACTGGCCGCCGGCAAAGGCAAGCGCATGCGTTCGTCGTTGCCCAAGGTGCTGCACCGCCTGGGCGGAAGCAGCCTGCTGCGGCATGTCCATACCTCGGCAAGCGCTCTCGACCCTGACAACGTGGTAGTCGTCTATGGTCATGGCGGCGAAACGGTGCGCGAAGCGCTCGCGGACACCGACGCCCAGTGGGTCTTGCAAGCGGAGCAGCGTGGCACCGGGCATGCCGTGCAGTTGGGCCTCGCGTCGCTCCCTGAGATTGACGACAGCGTAGTGCTGGTGTTGTACGGCGACGTGCCGCTGATAAGAACCAGCACGCTGCAACCGCTGATCGAGCAGGCGCACAATGGCGTACTCACCCTGCTCAGTGTGCGCCTGGATGACCCGACCGGTTACGGGCGCATCATGCGTGACAGGGATGCGAATGTGTTGAGCATCGTAGAAGAGGCGGACGCGGACGACGCCGAACGTGTTATCGACGAGGTTAGTAGCGGCATCATCGCAGTGCCCGGCACGCTGTTGCGCGAGCTGCTCGAAAAGCTCGATTGCGACAATGCGCAGGGCGAGTACTACCTGACCGACATCGTCGGGCATGCAGCGGCGGCCGGAATTCCGATAGCGGCGGTTCTCGCCGACGATCAGGATGAAGTTCTCGGTATAAACAGCCGCGCGCAGCTGGCGCATGTGGAACGCATCTATCAACGCCGTGTCGCGCAGCAGTTGATGGACGGCGGCGTGGCACTGGCGGACCCAGCGCGCTTGGACGTGCGCGGTGAATTACATACGGGCGAGGACGTGTTCATCGACGTCGGCTGCGTGATCGAGGGCTCGGTGACGCTTGGCGATCGTGTGCAGATAGGGCCGTACTGCGTTATCCGTGACAGCGAAATCGCCGCCGACGCGCAGATCCTGGAGCACTGTGTGATCGACGGTGCGACGCTTGGCGAACGCGCTTCGGTTGGGCCGCTTGCCCGGCTGCGCCCCGGAAGCCGTCTGGCGCCCGACACCAAAGTCGGTAATTTCGTGGAAATCAAAAACGCCGAGCTGGGCGAGGGTTCGAAAGTGAACCATCTGAGCTATGTAGGGGATTCGCAGCTGGGCCGCAACGTCAACATCGGTGCCGGGACCATCACCTGCAACTACGACGGCGCCAATAAACACCGCACCCGGATCGAAGACAACGTTTTCGTGGGTTCCAACACTGCCCTCGTGGCGCCGGTCACGTTGGGCAAAGGTGCAACAGTAGGTGCCGGGTCGACGATCTCGAACGACGTGCCCGCCGGCGAGCTGGCGGTCGCCCGCGCGCGGCAGAAATCAGTGCCGGGCTGGCAGCGGCCGCGCAAGGACAAGAAGTAGCTTCGGCGGCGTATATAAACTGGAGACGTTTTAATGTGTGGAATTATTGCTGCGCTCGCGCAGCGTAACGTTACGCCAATCCTGGTCGAAGGACTGCAGCGCCTGGAATATCGCGGCTACGACTCGGCAGGCGTCGCGGTCGTAAACGGCAACGACGAACTGAAACGCGTGCGGGTAAAGGGCAAGGTGGCCGGATTACGCGACGTGCTCAACGATCTCAAACTGAGCGGTCATATCGGTATAGCGCATACCCGCTGGGCTACACATGGAGTGCCAAGCGAACGCAATGCACATCCACATATCTCCAGCAAGCAGCTCAGCATTGTGCACAACGGCATCATCGAGAATTACGAGGAGCTGCGCGATGAGCTGAAGGCGGCCGGTTACGAGTTTTCCTCTGAGACCGACACGGAAGTCGTCGCCCACTTGATCCATCGCTATACCTCCGAAATGGGCAGTTATATTCATGGACTGCGCAAAGCGGTAACACGCCTGCAGGGTACCTACGCGATCGTGATCCTCAACAAAGAGGAACCGGAACGATTGCTGGCGGTGCGCAAAGGCAGCCCGTTGCTGATCGGCCTGGGGGTGCAGGAATATTTCCTGGCGTCCGATACCACGGCCTTGATACCGGTTACGCAGCGCTTCGTGGTGCTGGAAGATGGCGACATCGTCGATATCAACCTGGAAGGATTCGTCGTCGAGGACGAAACGGGTTTAACTGTGCAGCGTAAGGTGTTCGAAAGCGAAATGTCCGCACAGGCCGTCGAGAAGGGCAAGTACAAGCACTTCATGCTGAAAGAAATTTTCGAACAGCCGACGGCGGTGCAGGCGACTCTGGAGGGACGCCTGGTGCCCGACGGGTTGCGTCCCGGTTGCATCGAAGGCCTGAGCGACGAGTTGCTGGCAAAAGTCAGCAACATACATTTTGTCGCGTGCGGCACCAGCTATCATGCGGCGGCGGTGGCGCGTTACTGGATAGAGCGTTATGCAGGCGTCCCGTGCACGGTGGAGGTGGCAAGCGAGTATCGATACCGCGATGTGCAGGTGCTGCCGAACACCTTGTACGTTACTTTGTCGCAATCTGGCGAAACGGCGGACTCGCTGGCTGCGCTGGAGCGCGCGAAAACCAATCCCAACGTAGTCGCGACACTGGTGATCTGCAACGTCGCGGAAAGTTCCATGGTACGCATGGCGCACGCCAGCCTGCTCACGCGGGCGGGTCCGGAAATAGGCGTCGCGAGCACCAAAGCATTCACTACGCAACTGGCCGCTCTGTTGCTGCTGACGGTAGGGCTGGGCAAACACAAGGGGCTGGAGCCGGATGCGATACGCGCCATCGTCAACGCGTTGCATCAGATACCCGATGTGTTGCGGAATGTGTTTCAGCTGGAAGAACGCATCAAGATGCTGGCCGGCGATTTCGTCGAGAAGCAACATGCCATTTTTCTCGGCCGCGGACCGTTTTTCCCGATCGCGCTGGAAGGCGCACTCAAACTCAAGGAAATATCCTACATTCATTGCGAAGGTTATCCGGCCGGCGAGTTGAAACACGGTCCCCTGGCACTGGTGGATTCGGAAATGCCGGTGGTCGCGGTCGCGCCCAACGATCATCTGCTGGAAAAACTGAAGAGCAATATCGAGGAAGTGCGCACCCGCGGTGGCAGGCTGTATATCCTTGCCGAGGAAACTGCCGCCATCCAGCCGGGTGAAGGCATTTCAGTGCTGCAGATGCCGCCCTGTGCGGAAATCACCGCGCCGCTGGCGTACTGTGTGCCGCTGCAATTGCTCTCCTACCATGTCGCAGTCATGCGTGGCACAGACGTCGACCAGCCGCGTAATCTGGCCAAGTCGGTCACGGTGGAATAGCAGGGAAATATCCCGAACATAACGCATCGCCGAAAGAACGTTGATCCTGTTTGCGATCTGGCGATGTCAGTCCGCTCAGCCTTGAATTGCCCGGTTTGCGGCAGTGCTTTGCGAAGCGCGCGTATACGAACCGGACTCCGAACCGGCTGCCCACGACATCGACGGGCCATCAATCGACAGTCCTAGAGCCTGCGTTTCGCACGGTTGCTTGGCGTATGATTGCATTGATAGACAACGCAGCCAGCCGGGCCGTCACGCTGATAGTAGCTACCGGCAAGAGAACGCCGCCCGGATGGACGGCGTTTCCTGATCAATTGATGTACCGTGATTCAGCGCTGTGCTTGCAGAATGTACAACCCCTTGAGCAGGTTGAGCGCTTCGTACAACTCGTAGTCCGATTCCGCCAGTGTCATTCTGCTGTCACTGGCGTTGGCACTTTCGTCGGCCGCCTCCTGGTCGGTGTTCTCGAGACGCCCTCTCAAATCGGACTCTTTCAAAGGCTCGATGTCGTCTTCGCTAGCCTTGGACGCGGCCACGGTCAGGCGCGCCGTGGATATATCCGGTGTGATGCCTTCGGCCTGAATGGAGCGCCCCGACGGCGTGTAGTAACGTGCAGTGGTTAACTTGACGGCGCCACCGTTGGGTAGATCCTGAATCGTCTGCACCGAACCTTTGCCGAATGTCCTATCGCCGAGAATCACCGCGCGTTTGTGGTCCTGCATGGCGCCGGCGACAATCTCTGACGCTGACGCCGAGCCACCGTTGACAAGTACCACGAGCGGGGCCCCGTCGATCACATCGCCGGGCGTCGCGTTGTAACGCAGGCGTGAATCGTCGATGCGTCCCTCGGTGTAAACGATCAATCCCTTGTCCAGGAAAGCATCGGATATCCCTACCGCGGCTGACAGCACGCCGCCGGGATTGTTACGCAGATCGAGCACCAGGCCGCGCAGCGGCCCGCCATTCTTTTCTTCGAGTTTCTCGACTTCCTTGAGCAGGCCCTGGGGGCTGCGAACCTGGAAGTGGGAGACACGTACGTAACCGAAGCCGTCCTCCAGCATGCGGCTGCGCACGCTGCGAACCTTGATCACATCCCGGGTTATGCTCACTTTGAAGGGTTTGTCCACGCCCTCCCTGACCACTGTCAGAATGATTTCGCTGCCGGGTTTGCCGCGCATCAGCTTCACGGCCTCGTTCAAGGTCAGGCCTTTCACCGGTTTTTCGTCCAGCCGGATTATCAGGTCGCCGCTCAGGATGCCGGCCCGCTGGGCGGGAGTATCGTCGATCGGCGACACTACTTTCACGAAGCCGTTCTCCATCCCCACTTCGATGCCCAGGCCGCCGAACTCGCCGGAGGTGCCGATCCGCAACTCTTTGAATTCCTCCCCGTTCAGGTACGTGGAATGCGGATCCAGCCCGGTGAGCATGCCGCGGATCGCGTTTTCCAGCAGCTCTTTGTCGTCGATCTCTTCAACGTAGTTGCTCTTGATACGCGTGAATACGTCGGTGAAGGTGCGCAGTTCCTCGAGCGGCAATGCGCTATTGGGGTCATCGCGGGTTGCCAATACCGAATGACCGATAGCCAGCAGGTATCCGCACGTCATGGCGGTAGCCGCCAGGGTCAAACTACGCTTGCCAAAATTCATGCAAGTCTCCCGGCGCTGTACGCCGTATACAATTGAAACAGTCTAACACCACTAAGGTTGTTTCTGGTGTTAACTGGCCTGAGAAAACCGCTGGGTAAGCCAGCGGCGCGGGTTGATCGGCTTGCCGCTCTCGCGGATCTCGAAATACACCCCGCTGTTACTCTGACCGCCGGAATCGCCCACGGTTGCGATGATATCGCCTGGTTCCACCCAATCTCCCGTGTCCTTCAGCAGGCTCTGGTTGTATCCGTAGAGGCTCATGTACCCGTCTTCGTGGTCGATTATGGCCAACAGCCCCAGGCCAGGGAGCCAGTCGGCAAACACCACACGACCGTGATACACGGCCCGCACGTTGTTGCCATTAGGGGCAGCAATTAATATGCCACGCCATTTCATCTGCCCGATCCCGCGCGGCGAGTTGTAACGCTTAACGATCTTGCCCTTGGCGGGCCAGGGCAGCTTGCCCTTCAGGTTGCGGAACGGCCGGTGCACCAGCGGCGCGTCGGGAATATCCGCCAACAGTTCCTGCAGGGAGCGCAGCAGCTCTTCCAGCCGTGCGCTGTCCTCACGGAGCTGCTGGAGTCTGGCGCCGCCGCTCGCGAGCTGCCGTTCGATTTCCGCGACCAGCGCCGCGCGGCTGTCGCGGCTGGATTGCAGATTGCGCTGCTCGTCCAACAGCGCGGCGCGCGAGCGCCGCAAAGCAGCGCGGGCAGTTTCGATCTGCTTCAATACCTCGGTGAGCTCGTTCACCGCGCTGCGGGTTGCTTCTATCGCCGACAGCCGTGCACGATTGAGGTATGTCGCATAGGTCATCACCCGGCTCACCAGCCCGGGGTCCTGCTGATTGAGCAGCAACTGCAGGACCTGCATGCGCCCTACCCGGTGGGCGGCAACCACCTGATTGCGCAAATTGTCCTGGTGCACGGCCAGTTCGCTGTGCAAATCTCCGCGTCGTTCCCGCAGAATCCGCAATTCACGCTCATGCTCGCCGAGTCGTGCACGCAATGACGCAACCTGTTGCGCCAGTCCGGCCAGGCGCAGCTCCGTATCGCGCAGCTGGCTCAGGGCCGAGAATTTCTCCAGCGTGCGGGCACCAATACGTTGTTCGAGCGCCGCGATTTCGCTACGCAGACGTAGCAATTCACGCTCTTGGCGCTCGCGCTCGCTGTCCGCCTCGGCACCGCCGCTCAGCACGAACGCGACCAACCCGATGCCAAATATGCTCGATTTACGCATACTCCTTGGCACGGCACCGTCGCAAAATCACGCGAACGCGTCGGGTGTGAATCCGGTGGTCAGGTTCACACGGCACGAGGCAGGCCGGGCACAAGTGCCGACCGTATAACTTTTTGCTAATATACTGATTTTGGCGCGGCTACTCGCCCCAAGGTTGAATCGCATGGTAACAGAAGTCGTGGAACTGCTGGCGCGCGAGGAGGACATCGAACGCGCGGCACGCTCCCTCAAGGCGATATCGCATCCGCTGCGTCTGAAAATACTGTGCACGCTGGGCGAAGAGGAAGTCAGCGTGCAGGCCATCGTCGAGCAGGTGGGCACGTCGCAGAGTAATATTTCGCAACACCTGGCAATCCTGCGCGATAAGGGTATCCTCGCATCCCGGAAACGCGCGAACCGCGTGTACTACCGGGTCGGCGATGCGCGCACATTGCGCCTGCTGGGCATGATGCACGAAGTATTCTGCGGCAAAGTAGTGTAGCCGCGCGTTTACGGCACCGGTGTAACCGGCGAGGTTCGTTCGGTGCTCGGACGCCGGCTCACCATTCAGAATCCGGCGGCACCGGGCCGCTGCAAGTTAGAGGAGTGCGGACATTCGCGCGGAACAGTATCTGGAGTTCGTCACCAATCACCCGATGTTGATTGGCGCTTTCGCCGTCACGCTGGGGATGATCGTGTTCGTGGAGTTGCAGCGGCGGATGCGAGGCGGCAAGGAAATAACCCCGTCGGCAGCCGTGCGGCTACAGAATGACGACGGCCTGTTCATAGACGTTCGCGACCTGGGCGAATATAAAAACGGCCATCTGCTCAACGCCAAGCATATCGCCCTGAAGGAACTCGGGGATCGGTTGCACGAACTCGAGAAACACAAGGACAAACCTGTGATTGCCTACTGCGGCAACGGCATGCGGGCGGCTAAAGCCAGCGGTATGCTGGTGAAAAACGGATTCAGTCAGGTTTTCAGTATCGCCGGCGGGCTGGCCGCGTGGGAGAAAGCCAACTTACCCGTGGAGAAGAAATAGCGCGGTACGTGTGCCCGCAGCGAAAACGAGCTATGAACGAGCAAACCCCAGACGATCAATCAGCGGTGGCCGGTAATACCGGACAGACATTTGAAATCAGCAAGATTTACCTGAAAGACATGTCGTTCGAATCACCGCTTGCGCCCAGGTTGTTTGCACAGAAGAGCGATTGGCGGCCGGAGTTCAATGTGCAGCTGAACGCCGAAAGCAAGCCGCTTGGCGACGACGTTTACGAGGTCGTGTTGTCGCTTACCGTGAGCGCGGAACACCAGCAGCAGACGGCGTGGCTGGTGGAGATCAAACAGGCGGGGCTGTTCAAGATCGGCGGCTTCGAGGCCAAGGCGCTGGGGCACATGCTGGGCAGCTTCTGCCCCAGCACACTGTTCCCGTTTGCGCGCGAGGCGGTCGCCGACCTGATCGGCAAGGGCGGGCTGCCGAGTTTCTATCTGGCACCAATAAATTTCGATGCACTGTACGCGCAGCATATGGAAACACTTCACAGTAGATCGCCGGCTCCCGAGACCAAGCAATAAGGCGCGACATTGGCGGCCGGCTATACGACGTTTGCGGTACTGGGCGCCGGGTCGTGGGGTACGGCGCTTGCCGCGGCGCTGGTCAGAAACGAACATCAGGTGACGCTCTGGGGGCGCGATGCGGGTGCCATGCAGGCACTTGCGGCCAACCACGAAAATACCCGCTACCTTCCAGGAATCCGCCTGCCGGAGGCGTTGCGCTGTACGGCGCGGATCGAGGATGCGTTGACGAACCGCGATGCGGTGATCGTTGCGGTACCCACGTCCGCATTTCGTACTATCCTGAAGACGTTGCGAGCCCGCGCGCCCGGGGTGCCGCTGGTGTGGGCCTGCAAGGGGCTGGAAGCCGGCAGCGGTAAGTTCATGCACGTGCTGGTCGAAGAGGAGCTGGGAGCAGACGCGAGCGGCGCGCTCATTTCCGGGCCGACCTTCGCCGCGGAAGTGGCGCGGGGGCTGCCGGCGGCGACCAGTGTGGCGGCGCCTGATCTTGCGTTCGCCACGCGGGTGGCGGCCTGGTTCCACAGCGAATCGTTGCGCGCCTACCCCAACGACGATCTGATCGGCGTGGAACTGGGTGGTGCGGTGAAGAATGTGCTGGCGATCGCCGCCGGAATCGCCGATGGTCTGGGCTTCGGGGTGAATTCACGAGCCGCGCTGATCACCCGGGGACTGGCGGAAATCATGCGTCTGGGCGAAGCGCTGGGCGCGCGCCGCGAAACGTTAATGGGCTTGTCTGGTCTCGGTGATCTGGTGCTGACCTGCACCGACGACCAGTCGCGAAATCGCCGTTACGGCTTGTTGCTGGCGGCTGGGCTGGACGGCGACGCGGCGCTGGCGAAGATCGCCCAGGCGGTGGAAGGTGTGAAGACCGCGCGCGAGATATGTGCTCTGGCCGCTAACAACAACGTGGAGATGCCGATCTCAGAGCAGGTGTATAAGGTGATCTACGAACAACATTCCCCACGTGCGGCGGTGCAGGCGTTGCTGAGGCGCGAGTTGACCAGCGAATAGGGAGCTAATCGCCACCTTCAAACCGGAGCTGGCGCCACGCTTCGTAGACCGCCACCGCCACCGCGTTTGACAAATTGACGCTGCGGGCGGGCGCCGTCATCGGAATACGCAGGCGCTGTGCCGCCGGCAATTTCTGCAACAGAGCGCGCGGCAGGCCGCGCGTTTCCGGCCCGAACAGCAACGCATCACCTTGTCGGTAACCTCCGTCCGTATAGCAGGTTTCGCCCGCGGTGCTGAAAGCCAGGATCCGCGTCTGCGGGTGTTGGGCGACGAAGTCGCTGTACCTGGAATACACCGACACATCCGCGAGTTCCCGGTAGTCCATGCCGGCGCGCCGCAACGACCGGTCGTCCAGACTGAAACCCAGCGGTTCGATGAGATGCAGGGACGCCCCGACGTTGGCACACAAACGGACCACGTTGCCGGTATTGGGGGGAATCTCAGGTTGATACAGGACTATCTTCAACACAGCTGCGCGTTCTACAGAATCCCCGTGCCACGCCGATAACCACTTGAGCCGACCGTTATGGTCAGGGGCAAACCACCGCTCCTGGACGTTTACTGCAGTCCGAACGGTCCGGCTAGTTTGGTTGATTAGATGGATCATGTGTAGGCCTGGCATGCGGATGTTTGCAAAAAGCAGAGCAACAAAAGGCGTCGTCGGCGTCGAATTGCGCGACGACGCGCTCGCGTTCGCACACGTGACAACCCGTCGCGGCGAACCGCAAACCTCGCGGTTCGAGTACTGTCCGACCAGCGCTGACGCTGCTGCATCGGTTCTGAGTGATCTGGTACAGCGCTACAAACTCAAGGGTGCGGCCTGTGTCGGCGTGATACCACAGGGCGCCTATCAACTGCTGCAGGTGGAACCACCGAACGTACCCGAAGCGGAACAGCGCCAGGCGGTCAAATGGCGCCTGCGCGACCGTATCGATTATCCCGTTACCGATGCGGTGGTCGACGTTTTCGCGCCGCCTGAGCGCGCCAACCGTCCCGCCACGAATCTGAACGCGGTCGTTTGTCCCGCCGAGGTGGTCGCCCGTTGTGCGCAAACCATCAGCGTGGCAGGGCTGCGCCTGCAGGCTCTGGACATCGCCGAACTGGTACAGCGCAACGTGCTGGCAGCATTGCCCGAAGCCGAAGCCGGTGTGGCGTTGCTGACTTTCCAGGCGCACCGCGGTCTCATCACGCTGATCAAAGACGCCGAGCTGTATCTGGCGCGCGACCTGGACAGCGGCCTGGAAGGCATTCGCGACGCCGGTCTGGCCGGTGAGCCGGACGCCCCCCTTTACGAATCGGTGGTACTGGAACTGCAGCGCTCGCTCGACTATTTCGAAAGCGGCTTCGGCATGGCCGCGATCAAGCGAGTGCTCGTCTACCCATCCGCCGAAGGCGTCGATCAGTTACTCGTACACGTGCGCGCAATGCTGCCGGGCCTGGATATCGAAATGTTCGATCCGGCCGCGGTCTTCGCCGGAGCCAACCTGATCCCGCAAGGTTGCCTGAACGCGTTCGGTGCCGCGTTACGTGACCTGGAGGCTGCGGCGTAGTGCAGAACGTCAATCTCTATCAGGAACAGTTCCGACCGAAGCGCATCGCCTGGCCGATCCAGCGTTTTATGGTGCTCGGTGCGGTGGCCATGTTTTGCTTGGTCGGATGGTATGCCATGGAGCGACAGCGGCTGAACACACTGCAGGCCACGCAGCAGAAATACCAGCAGCAACTCGCCCTGTGGGACTCACGCATGGCGCAGTTGGAGACCCAGCTGGCGAAGCTCGAGAGCCCCGACCAGCAACAGTTGATCGCTGAGTTGCGCGATGAACTGCGCGGCAGTCGCGAACTGAGCCGCTATTTCGAAACCGCGGTGACAGGCAACGGGCCGGTATTTTCTGAATACCTCGATGCGCTGGCGCGGCGCCATCAGCGAGGCATGTGGTTGACCGACATTCAGATACTCCGCGGTGGGCAGAAACTGCGTTTCGGTGGCAGCGCGCTGAACGCGAAAACGGTGCCCGATTTTCTTCTCGCCCTGTCGTCCGAGCTGGCCTACGCCGGCCGCACGTTCAGCAGCATGCTGGTCAATCGTGAACCCGACGCAGACTGGAAAGTCGATTTCGTGCTCAGCACGAGCCGCGACAAGACCGGTTCATGAGCCCGGCGCGGCACACCATCGCCTGGGTGAACAGCCGCCCGTTGCGCGAACGACTGTTGATCGGAGCGACGATACTGGTGCTGATGGTGGTGGCCGGTGACTGGGTAATCCTGCAGCCGGCGCGTGACAGCGGACGCAGTTACGCGCGTGCCATTGAACAGCTGCGCGAGGAACAGGCGACCCGCCAGGCCCGGTTCGCGGAGCAACTCGCGGCACTGCAGCGCAAGGAAACGCAGACCGGCGAAACCGCGGTGCGGCGCATGCGCGAAGAGATAGCGCGCCTGAAAGCCTCCATCGGCCGCGATTCGCTGGCCACAATATCGCCGACGCAAATGGTCTCGGTGCTGCGTGAAATGTTTGCCAGAGATGCCGCGGTAACCCTGACGGTGGTGGAAAACGCCGAGCCACAGCCCATCGTGCAGATAGCCAGCATGGTGGGCGATACGGAGAAGCTAACACCAATGCTGTTCAAACATCCGCTGACCGTCGAGTTCACCGGTGACTACCCGAAAATCGTCGAATTCCTGAAACGCATCGAGGCGCTGGACTGGCAGCTGATCTGGGAGGACTTCTCCATCGTCATGGAGGATTATCCGACCGCGAGAGCGCGTGTGGTGCTGCATACGCTCAGCCTGGAAAGAGGATGGGTAGGTGCGTAGTACCAGATTTCTGCTGGCAATTATGAGCGGCGTTTGCTGCGCCAGCGCATTGGCCGCAACCAACGACCCGATGCGACCGATGCCGCGGCCCGGCAGTGTGCAGACCGAAACTAAAGCAAAACCCCGTCAGACAGCGCGGCGAAACTGGGTATTGTCGTCAACGCTGGTCGGCGAAGCGCGCCGTGTCGCGGTGATCAACGACCGCCTGGTCGGCGTCGGCGATTCGGTGTTAGGCGCGACCGTGGTCGACATCGGCACGCGCAGCGCGCGTTTGCGATACGCGGGCCGCGATGTGCTGTTACGGCTGGGCGAGAGTCAACCTGGTAACCAATCCGATGCCGCCATCGGCCGTGGAGCAGAATGATGAAAACCCGCCTGTTAATCCTGCTAGTCGTTGCACATCTTCTGGGGGCGTGCGCATCGCCCCAACCGCTCACCCAGGACGAGCAAACCAGCAGCACCCTGCAGCGTATCCAGGAGGCACTAGCGAGCGATATCCCGGAACCGGCGGCCGACGACACGCAAGTGCCCGACGCCGTGGATTCCGCGCTGCTGCCGCCGTTGCGCATGGACCCGGTTGCACAGGCGGAAGTGGTTCGACAGGAACCCCGCTTCGACTTGTCGGTAAATGACGTGCGCGCCAGACCCTTTTTCATGAGCCTGGTGAAAGACTCGCCGTACAACATGGTCGTGCATCCTTCGGTCGACGGCACGATCAGCCTGCATCTGAAAAACGTCACGGTTAGTGAAGTCATGCGTACGGTGCGCGACGTGTACGGGTTCGAGTTCGAAACCACCGGCACCGGGTTCGTGGTCATGCCGGTGCGCCTGCGTTCGAGAATCTTCCACGTCAGCTACGTAAACCTGACACGCAGCGGCCAATCGACCATCCGGGTGGCCTCCGGGCAGGTGTCGGAAGCGCGTAAGAACAGCAACGGGGAAGGCGACGAGGACACCGTCGAGCGCACCCTTGGCACCAAGATCGTCACCGAGACCGAGGCTGGATTCTGGCTGCGAATCCGTGCCAGCGTAGAGGCGATCATCGGCGAGGTGGAGGGCCGCAGCGTAGTGGTCAGCCCGCAAGCAGGCCTGGTGGTGGTACGTGCAATGCCGGGTGAATTACGCGACGTAGGGGCGTTCCTGCAGGCGGCACAGGCCAGCCTGCACAAACAGGTGATACTGGAGGCCAAGGTCATCGAAGTGCAACTCAGCGACGCATTTCAGGCCGGTATCAACTGGGCAGCATTAGGCTCCAACGACAATGGTTCTATTGGCGCTGCGCAGACTACGTTGCTGTCGGGCGCCATCGCGCTGCTCGATCCTGATGGAAATCTCGCTGACGACGCGGTGGTGCGACCCGGCGACATCGACAATTTTCCGTTCGGTAATCTGTTTGCGATTGGCGCCGCTACTGACGAGTTTGCCGCGCTGATCACGCTGCTTAACACACAAGGCGACGCTCAGGTACTGTCCAGCCCGCGCGTGGCCACGATCAACAATCAGAAGGCGGTTATCAAAGTGGGCACCGATGAGTTTTTCGTCACCGACATAGAGTCCACGACCACCACCGGCACCGCTACGACCACCACGCCGAAAATCAAACTCACGCCGTTTTTCTCCGGCATCGCATTGGATGTGACGCCGCACATCACCAACGCCAACGAGGTGATATTGCATATCCATCCGACCGTCAGCGAGGTGGAAGACCAGATAAAGGACATCACCGTCGCCGGGCAGACTCAGACATTGCCGCTGGCCTTCAGCTCGGTGCGTGAGTCCGACTCCATCGTGCGTGCCAGGAACGGCCAGGTAATCGTTATCGGTGGCCTGATGCAGGACAGCAACCGCACCGACAAAGGCAAAACCCCGTTCCTCGGCGACCTGCCACTGGTGGGAAAACTCTTTCAGCAGGAACGTGACGTCTCCGCGCGCAGCGAACTGGTCATCCTGTTGCGGCCGGTGGTAGTGGACAGCGCACAGGTCTGGCAAGACGAGGTGCAGGACGTCTCGCGCCGCATGGGTTCGTTCTACGCGACGCCCTGATGCCGGAATACTCCCATGTACGCTGACTATTACGGGTTGCAGGAAAGTCCGTTCTCGTTGACACCGGACACCAGCTATTTCTTCCTGCATCAGGGACAGCTGGAAGCGCTCAATGTGTTGCGCGTGGCGTTACAGCAAGGTGAAGGGTTGCTGAAAGTCGTCGGCGAGGTGGGTACCGGGAAGACGCTGCTGTGCCGAAAACTGCTCAATCTGCTAGGCGCCGGTTTCTACACTGCGTACCTGCCCAATCCGGCGCTCGCGCCGACGGTATTGCGCAAGGCGCTGGCCAAGGAACTCGGCATCGATGTCAGTGTGGTCAGCGACCAGCACTGGCTGACCGAACGCATCAACGAACGCCTGATTGAACTGGCAGGCGAGGGAAATCGCGTGGTGCTGCTGGTCGACGAGGCACAGGCGATTCCGGAGGAGAGTCTGGAAGCGCTGCGCCTGCTGACCAATCTGGAAACGGAAAAAGCCAAGCTGTTGCAGATCGTGCTGTTCGGCCAGCCGGAACTGGATGACAAGCTCAGCCATCCTTCGCTGCGCCAGGTGAAACAGCGCATCGCGTTCTCCTATCGTCTGCAGCCGATGGCGATGGACGAGATCGAAGGCTACATAAGTCACCGCCTGGTAGTCGCCGGATACCAGGGAAAACCACTGTTCTTCAACCCGGCGCTGCGGGCCATCTATCGATCGAGCCAGGGTGTACCACGCCTGATCAATCTGATCTGCAACAAAGCGTTGTTGCTCGCTTACGGCAAAGGCGATCATGTCGTGCGCAAGCGGTACGTGCGCGAGGCCGTATCGGATACCGAGGGGGCGGTGCGTGCGCGACGATCCTGGCTGGGCTGGAGTATCGCCCTGACTGTGGCGCTGTGCTCGCTTGCGGGCAGTTATCTGCTGGGCGTTTTACCGTGAGCGTGATCAACCAGATGCTGGTGGATCTGGAAGCGCGCCGCGCCGCGGACCGCCCGGCGATCCAAGCACGCCAGACTGCCTATACGGCCGCCGGTGCGCCACGCCGGGTGCAGCGCGTACCGCGCGCGATGTTCTGGGGTCTCGTGGTACTGATCTTTGCGGCAGCGGTTTATGCTGCACACAGAAGCGGTTACGGCGAGTTGTTGTCGTTGCTGGACCCGGCCGTGTCGAGCGCGGTAGCGAGTACCTCTGATGAACCCCGGACGGCGCCTGGGACTGCTCGCGCTGTGCCGGGTCAAAAGGATAACCTGACGACCCGCCCCGACCTTGTGCATATCGCCGACGTGCCGGAACAGGTCGCGGCGCCTGCAGCGGCGCCCGTCGCAAGCGCGGCCCACGTATCCACGACGCCGGATACCCGCAACAACAGCACCACGGTACACGACCAGCGCGCGGTGCCGCCCAGGGAAAAAACCGCAAAGAAACCTGCACCACCGGCACCGGCGCCGGTACAGCCAAAGCCGCTACCGGTGATTGCCGACGCGGCACCACAGATCCAACCAAAAGTGCAAACAGCAGCGCAAACGGACGCGGCGCCACAAGCGTCGAGCAGCGCCGAGCGAGAACTACAAGAACTACCCGAGATCACCGCCGAACCCGTGGCGCAGATAACGATAGTGCCGCGCAAACCGAGTCCGCAGGAGCGCTTCGTGCAGTACCTGGCGGATGCCCGCAACGCGTTGGCGAAAGGCGACCCGGCGACCGCCGAGACACTCGTGCAAAAGGCCTTGAGCCTGGCGCCCGGAAACGTTGCCGCAGCGGAACTGTTGCTCGCCGCACAACTGCGCCGAGGTGATACCGACGCCGCTGTTGCAACGCTGCGTGAGGCGTTGATCCGTGACCCGCGCAATGCCGGGTACGCGCGGGTGCTCGCCAGGCTTCTGGCGGGGCGCGGTGAGCATCAGGCTGCAGTCGACTATTTGCGCACCGCGCTTGCCAACGGTCAGGGGGACGGTTCATCCCTCGCCCTCCTGGCCGGGCTGGAGCGACACATCGGCGATCATGAATCGGCGGCCGCGCACTATGTGGATGCCCTGGCGCAGGATCGCTCGGTGGCCGTCTGGTGGATGGGACTGGGAGTCTCGCTCGAACGTCTGCGCCAGCCCGCCGAGGCGCGCGCCGCGTTCAGCGAAGCACAACGCATCGGTGGCCTGGACAGTGAAGTAGCGGCCTTCGTCGAGCAGCGCCTGGCCAGGCTGGATGCCGAGGCAGGGAGGTAACAGCACAATGTCCTTACGCAAAAAAGTGCGCATCGGCGATCTGCTGGTAGAGCACGACGTCATCACCAACGAACAGCTCGAGATCGCGCTCAAGGAGCAGAAAAAATCCGGGCGCAAGCTCGGCCACACCCTGGTCGACCTGGGTTACGTGGCGGAAGATGAGATGCTGCGCCTGCTGGCCCGCCAGCTCAACATAGAACTGGTCGACCTGGCGCACTACAGTTTCGATGCGGAGACGGTGCGCCGGCTGCCGGAGACTCTGGCGCGCCGGTTTCGCGCCATCGTGCTCGGGACGCGCCGCGAGAGCCTGCTGGTTGGCATGGCGGACCCGACCGACATTTTCGCCTACGATGAAATAGCCAAGCACCTCAGACAGTCGGTTCGTCTCGCCGTAGTGCGCGAATCGGAACTGGTGCGTACTTTTGACCTGGTTTACCGACGCACGGAAGAAATAAGCAATCTCGCCGAGAAACTCGGTCAGGAACTGAGCGACAGCGACATCGACCTGGAACGGCTGGTCCAGCAGGAGGATACGGTCGATGCGCCGGTGGTGAAACTGCTGCATTCCCTGTTCGAGGACGCTACACAGGTCGGCAGTTCGGACATTCACATCGAGCCGGACGAATCGGTGTTGCGTTTACGCCAGCGCATCGACGGCGTGCTGCATGAGCAGGTGATGAACGAGACTCGCATCGCGCCGGCGCTGGTGCTGCGTTTGAAATTGATGGCAGGGTTGGATATCTCGGAGAAACGCCTGCCGCAGGATGGCCGCTTCAACATCCGGGTGAAAAATCGCAGCCTGGACGTGCGTCTGTCCACCATGCCCGTGCAGTTCGGCGAATCGGTGGTAATGCGCCTGCTGGATCAGAGCAACGGCATTCTGGATCTGGCGCAACTCGGCATGCCCGACGACGTGCTGCGCCGGTTCCGTCGCAATATCCAGCGTCCTCACGGTATCGTTCTGGTCACCGGCCCCACCGGCAGCGGTAAAACCACCACGTTGTACGCAGCGTTGAAAGAGGTCAACACACCCGGCAGGAAAATCATCACCGCTGAGGATCCCGTCGAATATCGGCTGCCGCGCGTCAACCAGGTTCAGGTAATCAACAAAATCGGCCTGACGTTTCCCATCGTGTTACGGACCGCGTTGCGCCAGGATCCGGATGTAATCCTGATCGGCGAGATGCGCGATCAGGAAACCGTCGAAATAGGTCTGCGCGCAGCCATGACCGGTCACCTGGTGTTGTCGACGCTGCACACCAACGATGCGGTGTCGACCGCCGATCGGTTGCTGGACATGGGCGCGGAAGGGTTTCTCATCGCATCGTCACTACGTGCCATCGTTGCGCAACGCCTGTTGCGGCGCGTCTGCAAGTCGTGCGCTCAGGCGCACTCGCTCAGCGAACACGAAAGGGACTGGCTGCAGATCTCGGGTATCGATCAAACGACGTCGTTTTTCACGGGCCTAGGTTGTCCGCACTGCAACAACACCGGCTATCGCGGCCGCATCGGTGTTTATGAAATCCTCGAACCCGACGCCGCAATGCTGTCGGCGTTGCGACGCGGCGATTCCGCCGCTTTTGCGCACGCCGCGGAGATCGACGCCAACTACCGCACACTGACTCAATACGCGCTCGACGTCGCCGCCGAGGGCGTTACCAGCCTGCAGGAGGTGATGCGCATCGCCAGTGAAATCGACGAGCAGCCGCATACACGTTCTGCACACCGCGAAGCCGGCAAGGTACACGATCAGGCGCCACAAACGGCATCTGTGAGCTGACATGCCCAGATTCAAGTACCGGGGCCGAAATCCTGTGGGAACCGCGGTCGAGGGGCTGCTCGAGGCCGCCAGCACCGACGCAGTCGTTAGCCAGCTGAACGCCGCTGGTGTGACACCGATCGCGATCGAAACCGCCGGCGAAACAGGTGGCTTCAGCTTCTCGCTGCCGGAATTGCCGGCCAGGCCACCCGGTCGTCAGGAACTGGCGCTGTTCTGCCGCCAGTTGTATGCGCTGATCAAGTCCGGTGTACCGATCATCCGCGGCCTGTCGCAACTCGCCGATACGACGCGCGAGCCGCTGGCCGGGACGATTCGCGAAGTCATCGACGACCTGGAGGCCGGTCGCGATCTCGCCGGAGCGCTGGCGCGGCATCCGCGCACGTTCAGCCCGTTGTTTCTGTCCATGGTGCGGGTCGGCGAGGTGTCCGGGCGGCTGGAAGACGCAATGCTGCAGTTGAACGTCTACCTGGACCGCGAGATTCAAACCAGCAACGCGATCAAGACCGCATTGCGTTATCCCGCCACGGTGATGATCGCGCTGGTGGTCGCGGTCTTCATCATCATGACGACCGTGATTCCGAAGTTCGCATCGTTCTACGGCAAGAACGGGTTGGAGTTGCCGCTGCCGACCCAGATCATCATGGCGATATCCAATTTTTTCGTCGACTACTGGTACCTGGTGGCGGTCGGCGCCGTGGGCGGATTTGCGGCGCTGGTGCGCTACGTGAACACCGAACGCGGCCGTTTGTGGTGGGATCGTGCCAAGCTGCGTCTGCCGCGCATAGGTACACTCGTTCTGCGCGCGACGCTGGCGCGGTTTGCCCGGGCCTTCGGCATGAGCATGCATGCCGGCGTGCCGATTCTGCAGGCGCTGGCCGTAACCGCGCGCGCGGTCGACAATGAATACATCGCGGAAAAAATTGCCGGCATGCGCGACAGTATCGAGCGCGGCGAAAGCCTTTCGCGCACCGCGCTGCGGGTGAGCATATTCACACCGCTCACTGTGCAAATGCTGACCGTCGGTGAGGAGACCGGGCAATTGCCGGACATGCTGGACGAAGTCGCCTCGTTCTACGAGCGCGAAGTCGACTACGACATAAAACGGCTCAGCGCACTGATCGAGCCATTGCTCACCGTTGCGATGGCGGTACTCGTGCTGATTCTCGCGCTGGGTGTGTTTCTGCCCATGTGGGACCTCACCCAGATGGCGGGCCGATGAAGCGGCTAGAGTGGCGCAATTACAAGCGTTTCCAGTGGTTGACCGCGCTGGCCATGGTGGCGCTGTTGTTCGGCGCTTTCATGCAGCGTGTCACGCGCCTGTCGGTGGAGAGTGAACGCGTGGCGGCCGACCAGTCCGTGGTGACGATCAACACACTGCTTATCCAGGTTGTAGTGAAACACGCGGTGCACGGAAAGCTAAATGAATTGCATGCATATGCCGATACTAATCCCATGAGATTGGTTGAGGCTCAGCTTGGTGTGGTGCCGGCCAACTATGCCGGTGAGATGCACCGCGCACAGATTGAGCAAGTGTCCCGCGGTACCTGGTTCTTCGATCTTGAATCACGGGAACTGGTGTACGGTTACATCAACCGTCCGGCGCAGTTGCGCCTGCGCCTGGCAGTCAACTTTTCCGATAACGACGCCAATGACATTTTCGACCCCGGTACGGATCGTGTCACCGGTCTTCACCTCCAGCGGTCGACGATCGAAGGTCGGATCCCCAAGACATGACAAGCAAGCGAGGTTAACGTCATGAACACAATACGCAGCCGCCAGGGCGGTTTTACTCTCATCGAACTGATCGTAGTGATCGTGCTGCTGGGCATTCTGGGTGCGGTGGCGACCGCCCGCTTCCAGGATCTTTCCGGCAGCGCTAACGCGGCGGCGCTCCAAGGTGTCACGTCCGAAATCCAGAGTGCTTCGGCGATCAACTATGCCGCGGCGGTGATACCAGGCGGTGCTCCCGCTGTGGCCCTTACAGCGGCCGCCAACGATTGCACGGCGATTCTTCCCGCATTGATGCAGAACGGCGCGATGCCCACGGGCTACACCACTGCCGGTGTACTCGCGCCTGCGTGCGCGGCCACGGGCGGTGCGACCGGGTGCGTAGTGACGCAAACCGCTACTACCAACACGTCGACCGTGTCATTACTCTGCACCGGCCCCTAGTGCGTCAGGCGGTCCGGTCTGGTACCGGGCCGCCGCCCCATTTTTCGCGTGAAGCATGAGCAGGACAACTCGTTGCGACGGTTTCACGCTGGTTGAGCTGATCGCGATTCTCATTGTCGTCGGCGCCGTCTCCGTGATGGCCCTGGGACGCGTATCCAACAGCAGTACGTTTGCGGGACTCGCTTTCGCTCAGGAAGTGCGCGCCGCGTTGCGTTTCGCGCAGAAGTTTGCGGTTACGTCGGGCTGCGACGTGCAGGCAGTGGTCGACGGGACCGGCGAGAGTTATGCGCTGCAGTTGCGCGCCGATGCGACCGGCGCCGCGAACAGTTGCCTGAGCGCCAGTGGTGCGTTCGCGGGCAATCCGCTGCGTAATCCGCAGTCGGGCGCAGCGTTTTCCGGCACGGCGCCGAACGGCGTTGACGTGAGTGGTTCGCTGAGCGTGACATTCGACGCTGCCGGTGGAGTAGCCGCCGGAGGAACGGTGAATATCGACGGTGAGTCGGTCAGCGTCTTTGCACCGAGCGGCCTGGTCCAGTGAGTGTTTCGCACACACGCGGTTTCACGCTCATCGAAATGATCGTGCTGCTGGTGGTGGTCGCGGTGAGCGTGACCGCCCTGTTTGGTGTGTTCATGCAGACCAGCGCCGCCAGTGCCCATCCGCTGCTGCGCGAACAGGCGGTTGCCATCGCACAAGGGTATCTGGAGGAGGCGCTGCTGAAGGCGTTCCAGGACCCCGACCAGGCGGAAACCGGGACCTGTGAGGAACTGAACCGCAGCGACTATGACGATGTGCCGGACTACAACTGTGTCAACGATACCAACGGCGCTCTCGACCTGTTCGGGGCAACGCTGGCCGGTCTCGAACCGTACAACGTCAGCGTCACAGTGACCGACGTCAACCTGGGCAGCGGTGCGAACCTGGCGCCGGCGCGGCGTGTGCAGGTGACAGTGACTCACGATGCAGTGAGCGATCTGAACCTGCAACTCGTCGGCCACCGGGCGTTGATCAATTGAGTGTGTGACCGTGCGCGGTTTCACTTTTATCGAGGTGCTCACCACGCTGGTGTTGCTGAGCGTGCTGGCTGCGCTGGGCATGGGATTGATAACCCGCCCGGCACAGAGTTTTGCCGAGCAGACTCGCCGCCTGGAACTGGTCGATATGGCAGATACCGCGCTCAAGCGCATGGCACGCGATGTACGTCACGCACTGCCGAACAGCGTGCGCACCGCGTCCGCCGCTACCCGCACCGCGCTCGAGTTTCTGCACACGTCGGGCGGCGGTCGTTATCGCGCGCAACTGGAGGCCGATGGCAGCGGCGATCCTCTGTTCAACGGGGCGGCGGACACCTTCGACGTGCTCGGCACGATGCTGGTGTCGTCGGCGGTCGATACCGGGCCGGCCGGACAGGCAAGTTGCTTCAACGACCTTGCCGATTGCCTGGTCATTTACAATACAGGCAGCGGCCCCGGAGACTTCAATGCATATCAGGGCGACAACATCGCCACGCTCACCGCCGTTGCCCCCGGGCAACTAACGTTTGACAATGGCGGCGGCTGGTCTTTTCCGTTTCTGATTCCGCCGACTGCGGAGCAGCGTTTTTATATCGTCGATACGCCGCAGAGTTTCGTTTGCGACACCAGCGTCAGGGAGCTGCGCCGCTATACAGGGTATGTAATTGGCGCGGCGCAACCGATCACCGACGCGGATTTCGGCAGCGCCGGTGAGCTGCTCGCCGTAAATGTCGCCGGCTGCCAGTTCACTTACAATCCCGGTGCGGGCTTCCGCCACGGCCTCGTTACTCTGCGTGTGGTGGTGGACGATCTGCCCAGCGGCGAGCGCGTTGCACTGCTGCATCAGGTGCATGTCGTGAACGTGCCATGAGGGGTCGATCACAACGCGGTATGAGTGTGCTGCTGGTGATCTTCCTGCTCGGCGCGGTATCGCTGATGGGTTCCGTAATAGCCACGCTGGCGGCGACGCAGCACTTTTCCGTGGCGTTTTCGGGGCGCTCGGCGCAAGCCTACTTTGCCGCACGTGCGGGCATGCAGTACGCGGCGGCGCGGGTTAGCGCCGGCGCCGGTTGCGCCGGTATCACGCCAACGCTCACCATTGATAATTTCAGCGTTGCGATTACCTGTAATGTCAGTGGCACGTTCAACGAGGGCGAGGCCACGGTCTACAGTATCTACGACCTCGCCACCACCGCCAGCGGCGGCAGCTTCGCCGCGCCCGATGTAGCCAACCGGCGCCTGCAGGCGACGCTGAAGTTTCCGTGAACGTTTCCCGCACACTGATCATCGGCTGCGGCGCTGTCGCTCTGGCACTGTTCGGCGGTTCGCTGCAGGCCGCCTCGGTAGCCAACGTGCAGTCGGGCAGCTTGACCGTCACGGCGGCCGGCACGTCGACGGTGGCTATTTCCGCCGTGGATCCGGCCCGCAGCGTGATGTTCTTCTCTACGCGTCACGCAAGCACCGTGCCTGCCAACGCCCTACTGCGTGGACGACTCGCGAGCGGCACGACGCTCGAATTTGCGAGCACGGGCGCCGCACCGATAACGGTGCAGTGGTACGTGGCGCAGTTCGCTTACGGCGTCAGCGTGCAGCGCGGTTCGACCACCCAGACAGCGACCAGCGTGAACGTCCCGATCAGCCCCGTAACTGCGCTGGCCCAAGCCTTCGTCACCTGGTCGAAGACACCCGCCGGCGGCGATCTCGCCATCGATGCGGACGACCCGGTAATCGTGGATCTGACAGCCGTCGACAACCTGCAGGTTCGCGCCTCACTGGCCAACCCGGCGCACGTGATCTGGTGGCAGGTGGTGGAATACACCGACCCCGCGGACATCCGCGTGCAGCGCGGTTCCACGGCGATGACCGGTACCAGCACCCAGGTCAGCCAGAACATCGCCACGGTCGCC
>Ga0224508_10000974_pt1 | contig 26326 bp, 22 predicted proteins | sample SF_Jan12_sed_USG_4_FD_170157 | JGI IMG/M metagenome (GOLD analysis project Ga0224508, IMG submission 170157) | Sediment microbial communities from San Francisco Bay, California, United States - SF_Jan12_sed_USGS_21 | ecosystem: Environmental > Aquatic > Marine > Sediment | place: USA... | reverse complement strand
GGAGGTAAGCGGTCCCCGAGAGACCGATGATCTGTCCGGCACGGCGACGGCGGCGGAGCGGAGTGTCTTCGACCCGATCCCAGACGGTCTGTCGGCTTAGCCAGGACGCCACGGCCACGACGACCGCCAAGGTGATCAGCAGCTCGAGCGGCGAGGTGGTGAAGGAGATGAGCACACCCGATCCCCAGTCGACGACGCCGCAGAACGCCGAGATGATCGCGGTCGCGTCGGTGTCACCGCCGGGAACGATGACGCTCGTGTCGCGGAGCCCCTCGTGCCAGTCGATCGGTTCGAGCCACCGGCTCTTGGCGGCCGGTCCGGTCGGGCCGTTGAAGGGGCCGCGGCGGCGCTCGCCCCACCGGCCGGAGAACGCCAGCCAGGCCAAGTCGCTGTTCGGATCGTCGACGGAGTCGGGGAGCAGCACGACCTCGGGTTCGATGCGATCCGAAGGCCCGTCGGTGTTGTCGCAACCGAATCCTTCGCTCCCGCTCCGTCCGAGGTACATCGCCGATCCGAAGTAGCTGGCATGAGAGCCCGCGGAGGAGAACACGACCGGATGGGTGTCCTCGCGGTCGAGCTTCGAGTCGTCCCAGTCCGCGGCCTCGCCGCCCTCGTGTTGTGCGTAGCCGATGCTCACCGGAGCGGATGCGAGCGCTTCATCGATCGACGAAGCATCGAACAGGACTTGAATCCCCTCCCAGTCGCTCTCGTGTTTGTTGTTCCAGTCGTTGTAGTACCAGTAGGTCCAGTACTGGACAGCCAGCTGGTCGGGGTGTCCGGCCTGCTGGACGACGTGGGCGTACACGACGGGGGGCTGGCTCCGCGAGTACTTCCGGAAGTCGGTTTCGAAGATGCACTCGGGCTCGACCGCACTTCCAGGGAAGTCGAGATGGAACCCTTGCCCTAGCTCGAAGAGGTCAGATGCTCCCGGCCCCGTCATGATAACCGGGTCGCCCGGACCGACCTGGCGAAGCACGATCTCGGGGTTGTCCAGCAAGATGTCGACCGACGTCGGCCCGTAGGGCTCACCGTCTTGGTCGCAGGCTCCCTCTTGCGCTTTCAACATGATGATCGGCGAATACTTCTCGGCCAGCTCGAGCGCGCCCTCCGGTTCGGTCTCGGCGAGGTCGTCAGCCAGCGCCGGTGGTGCCAACACCACGATGCCGAGCACCATCATGGCTAGCAGGGCCGCGAGGCCGATCTTCCGTCCCGCCCACAGGTGCGGTCGTCTGTCTTGCGGATCAGTCGTCCCTCTACTCACGGTCAGCCTCCTCGGTCTCACGGCTGTTGTGCCGGACTGACAGAACGAGAACCCACGAGGAGCATCGCGGTGGTCATGGCGAGCATGCTCGGCAGAATGACGGTGGCCTGGCCCGTGTACTCCGCGACGAAGACGACCCCGGTGAGGGGCACGGCGTAGCCCACGCCGAGCATCGTGGCGGCACCAACGGTCACATCGAGCACCAGCGCTTCAGCGTTGAGCGCATCGGCGAACAAACGACCGATGACGGCACCCAGCGCCATGAGAGGGATGAACAACCCACCCACGCCACCGCCCGCGATCGAAGCGGCGGGGCCGAGGGCACGAAGAACGACCACGGCCAGCAACAGCCCGACCGCATGGTCGGGCTGTATAGCCCACTCGATGACATTGTTGCCCGAACCCAAGGCGAGCGACTCGCCGGCAAGGCCTCGACCGACTGCATAGAGAATGGCGAGCACGCCGCCGCCCGCGAGCGCGCGAATCCATGGGGATCCACGGCTCGAGAGGTGTTCCCCTCGGTTCAGGAGGGCGATGAACCCGATGGCGGCACATCCGATGACGGCGCCCAGCAGGACCGCGCTGACGGACCGACCGTAGGTGAGCTCGACCGGAGGCAGTTCGAGCTCGGGCTCGACACCATCGACGATGGCCATGGTCAAGAAGCCCGTCGCCGAGCCGAAGATGGCAGGTAGCACCCGCTCGCCGGCCATGCGCCCCCGGTACGGAACCTCCAACGCGAAGATGGCGCCACTAGCGGGCGCCTTGAACACCGCAGCGATACCGGCGGCTGCGCCCGCGATGAGCACGACGCTGTGAGCTTCGTTCGCCAGCACCGGCCAGCGCCGTCGCACGAGGGTCGCGATCGCCGATCCGGTGTACACAGCGGGACCCTCCATGCCGAGGGGGGCGCCGCTGCCCAGCGTGGTGAACGCGGCCGCCAGCCGCCCTGGCGCATGTGTCGGGTCGAGCGTCGGATCCTCTTCGTGGAACTCCTCCACGTAGACCTCGGTCGTAGCGCTGGAGCGCCCCCCGATCCATCGGACGAGAGCCGCAGTGACCAGGGCCCCTGCGACGACGGTCAGGGCGGGGACCCAGACCGGACCGTCGAACACCTCCTCGAGCACGCCGTCGACCAGGTGCTCGAGCCCGAGCACGACCAGGCCGGTCACCACGCCGATGATCGACGCCGCGATGAGGCGGGGTGCCGCCGCGCGCCTGGCCATCACCTCAGCCGTCACTGCCACGTCCCATGTCATCGTCGTCGACAGCGTTGTCTCGATGGTCGTTGTCTCGGTCGTCGTTGTCTCGGTCGTCGTATTCTCGGTCGTCGTTTTCTCGGTCGTGGTCGAGCCGGCGGTCCGTGGGCCAGATCACCAGGACCAGGAGCCCGACGCCCAATCCCGCTGAGATCGCCGCCATCCAGCTGATCGAGTTGAAGCCGACCTCGTCGGCCAGCCAGCCGCCCAGCAGGCTGCCGATGAACGAACCCATCGCGCTCGCGGCGATGACCCACCCATTGGCCTGGCCCGACGGGATCGGCGCGTAGCGCACCGCGAGCACGTTCTGGGGCAGCCGGGCGAATGGCGAACCCTGGTACAGCAGCTGCATGGCGGCGGCTACGAGCAACACCGGCGCATCGCTCACCCACCCCAGCAGACCGAGACACGCCGCACCGCCGAATCGCATCACCGTGCCGGCGGCAAAGGGGGTGAGGGGTCCGAAACGCGTCATGACCTTGCCGGCCGCGAAGAACAGGACGATGTTCAAGATCCCGGCCAGCGAGATCAAGCTCGATGTCGTGGTCTCGGAGATGCCGTAGACGTTGGGCAAGATGTTGGCGATCTGGTTGTTCACGCCGTTGCTGGCGATCGACGAGAGGACGAGCACCAGCAGGTACAGCCCGAAGAGCGAGAACAGCACACCTCCGAGGCCGGCTCGGCGGGTCTGGGCGGTGTCGTCTTCGGTTCGGTCTTCGTCGTCCTCATCTTCCTCGGTGAGGACGAGGGCTCGAGTTGGTGCAGCGCTGCTGAAGAACACGACCACGGTGCACACTGCCAGCACGGCCGCACCGAGATAGAAGCGTGAGGTGAAGGTCCATTCGGCCTGCGCTGCGGCGGTCATGAGCATGCCGCCGGCCACTTGGCCGATGGGAAAGGCGACGCTGAACGCAGTGAGTCGGCGAGACTGGAGCTCGTCAGACAGCACCGCGCTGACGATGAACACCGGCGCGACTGCGCTCACCCCGGCGACGCCGACGCCCATGATGATGGCGTCGATCACCTGGAACTCGGAGTCGCCGGCGGCCACGCCGAACGCGAGAAGGGCAAGGGTCATGGCGACCAGACCGCCGACCAGGGTCTGCCGGTGAGCCTGATATCGGTCGGCAACTCCTCCGAGAACCGGGCCGAGTACCGCTGCCAGGCTCATCACCGCCATCACCACGCCTGCGTCCGACGCACTCCCCGTGGCCTGGGTGATGTAAGGCGGTACCAGCAGGGCCACGAACGCGGCCCACCCTGCTCCAACGGCGACATTCGAGATCATCCACCCCTGAAAGGCCCGCTCGCGGGGGGGCGACTGTGGCTCAGTCGTTGTGGTCACGGTCCCTCCTTGCGGGCACACTACGCGGGCCCGAGGCGGGATGGATCACCCCGGGTGGGTGAGCCTCATGTCTCACCGAAGTCGACGTCGGCCTGGACGCCCAGCTCGCTCGACGCGGCTTTCAGTAGGTCCCCATGGGTTTTGGTGAACCTCGTGAGCGTGAAGATGCCTGGGAAGAACGCGAGCAGGCTGTAGAAGACTCGCCACAGTACGACGGCCGCGACGATGACGTTCACGTCGACGCTCCCAGTGGTCGAGGCCGACAGAGTCGAGATCATGACGACGTCGACGACCCCGAGGCCACTACCGGTGAGGGGGATCACCACCCCGGCGAAGAACGCTACGGCAAAGGCCGCGAAGATCGCGGCCAGTCCGAGCTGGGACTGCTCGATGCCGACGAATCGAAGCGATGCGACGAGGATCAGATAGGTAAGCGCCAGATTGAGTGTGACCGCGATCGAACCGATCGCCCAGCGACGGCGCACGACAACAAAGGCATTGTCTCGGAACTCGACGACTTGATCACCGAGATCGCCGACCGGCTCCTTGCTGAACCTCACCATGAGCCACGACACGAACCGTCCCAGGTGATGGCCCACCCAGCGTGCCGATGCCTCGCCGCGGCCGATGAACCAGATGAGGACGGCGACAACGACGACCAGAACCACGGAGATGACGGTGATGACGACTGCCTCGGTATCCACGCCTCCGGTGATCAAGAGCACGACGAACGCCACGATGGGAAGGACGATCCGACCGGCCTGGGGAAACACGAACGAGCCGACGGCTCCCGTCATCGAATCTCGACCATCGAAACCGTCGGCCCGGAAGTAGGAGTACTGGATGACCGACGGGGCCGGAGGGGGCAGGACGTTGGCCGCCACGTTCGATGACAGGTACGCCTCGGATCCGAGGAGAAGCCGAAGTCCGGGCAGCATCGCGCGGTAGATCATCGCCTCGGTGGGGACTCGCAGCAGTGTGAGCAGGCAGAGGAGCAGCAGCTCTTCCCACGTGAGGCTGGTCATGGCCTCCCACACGAGCTCGTAGTCGATGATCTGCGGGAGCAGCCATCCGAACACGACGACCACGACGACCACCGCCGCGACAGCTCGCACGACGCGCTTTCTCGCCGACGATCCCGGTGGCGAGGTGGTCCCGCTCTCGCGGTCGGTCGTCATCGGGGATCGGCGATCGTGCTTGAAACTTCCCGCAACGCGTCATCGAGTGCAACGCGCGCCTCAGTGAGCTGAAGCGATGTCGCGTCGAGGAGAGCCCCCTCCGGGGAGACAGACGCCAGCCGGATCTCTCTCTCGATCTGTACCGCATCCCGCAGGGCGCAGGCGTGGTTCGTCGCGGTACCCACGGCGCATTGCGCCAGCTCAGAGGGAGCGGTGAGCTTCAGGTCGCGCAAGTTGGCGATCAATTGATCCGATCGGCTCTCGACGATCCTCAGCTGCTCGAGCGTGAGCCCCGATCCGGGTTCACCTTCGTGAGTCACCGTCGTGAGGTCGACGGTCGACTGTCCCTCCGCGCATACACGACCGGCGCGTCCGCCCCAGGCGCTGACGGATCTCTGCGGTGACGGTGATCGTTCCGACCGCACCAACATCGTGACGAGGACCAAGATGACACCGGCGACCAACACGACGACGATCAGCGTCTCGTCGTCAGAGCGCGCCGAAGAGTCGCCATCGGTGCCGGTGTCCACGGTTTCCGCACCATGTGCGTACTCCTGCCCATCGCCGACCGAGGGGATGACTGCGGCTGCGGCGCCAGCCGAGCCGACGAGTGCAGCCCCCACAAGAGCCACGCAAGAAGCCAGCTTCCTCCGCGCAACACGAGCCAATTTTCCTCTGGTCGGGCTCATCGGTACAAGTCTGAGACGCGATCGCGTTGATCGCATCACCCGTTTTGGGCGGTGTCGACAACGAATCGAGCGGCTCTAATGACAAACGCTGCGAACTGGCCTCGTCAAGACACGAAGTCGAGATGCCAACGGGAGGGCTGTTGCGGATGCTCGGACAAGCTGATGAGGGCAGCGGCGACGGAGACCTGATCTCCAAGATCGGCTCGGAGATCGAGGTGACCATCGATCGTTGGTCCGCCGGTCAGATCGGCTTGCCCGATGTGGTTGCGGCCGGGGTGGTGGTCCTGGTCGCCGTGGTGAGCGCCTGGTTCGTGCGACGTCTCACCGCCCGGTCCACCAGCCACTTGGAGGGCTCTGCCGCCACGGCGTCGCTCGTGTTGGGCCAACTCGCGTCTGCGGGCATCTACCTCCTTGCCGCCGGATTCGTCTTCGAGATCCTCGGGTTCAGCCTCGGTCCGTTGATCGTCCTCGTCGTCGTCGGTGTGGTCGTGTTGCTCTTCCTCCGACCACTCATCCAGAACCTCAGCTCCGGCCTCCTGCTCCAGGTGAGGGGTATGTTCCAGCCAGGCGAGGTGATCGAGACGAACGGCACGGTTGGTGTCGTCGACGAGGTGAACACGCGAACTGTGGTTGTGGTCACCAATCACGGCACGACGGTGCATATACCGAACAACGATGTGCTCGACCATGTCCTGGTCAACTACTCGAGAATCGGTCGCCGCCGGTCGTACCTGACCCTCAATCTCCCCGAGGGGGTCGACGTCGCAGATGTCACCGAGCGGATCCGTTCGACGGTCACGAGTGCTGGTCACGTGTTGGACGACCCGCCGCCCGACGTGGTGGTGACCGGATTCGACGGTGCGCGGCTGTGCGTGGACGTACTGTTCTGGCACACACCCGAGCTCTGGGCGGAGCGAGTGGCTCGCGATCACGTCGGACGTGCCCTGGCCGAACTGTTCGCAGCGTCAGAGTTGGCACTGGCCGATACCACTGTCGTTCTCCGACCGCCCAGCACCTTCGACGGCGCCGGAGCGGAGACCTGATGGAGGCGACCTCCACGCCGACCCGCGGCGCAACCGGGCGGTACGGCCCGGTCGCGGTCGCGACGATCACGATGGCCCTGGTCACGTGGCCGATCGCGTTCAATCTGGGTGCCTATGGTGCCGTGTTCTACGACGACGTCTTCCGGTTCGTGGTCGCGGCGACCGTCGCGTTCGCCGTCGCCGTCGCCGCGTCGCCGTATGCCGGGCGCGCCCGGTGGTTGGCCCTGGCGGCACTCGTAGCTCCGGCGGTCTGGCTGGTGCTGTCGGTGCTCCTGTTCGACTCGACGGCAGCTGCGGCGTCCGATCCCGTCTTCGGCGTCGTCGGTCTGGTCGTCGCGGTGGTTTCCATCCCGACAGTCTTGAAGCTGTTGATGGATCTGTTCGTTCCCGAGCTGACCTCACTCGACGACACTCGTCTCATGCTCGCGGCGGCTGCGATGATCGCGCTGGTTGCCGCGTCCGGCTTCGCAGTGGGAACGAACAACGACGCCTTCTTGACCTGTGACGACTTCGTAATCGCAGGATCGACGGAGCCCACCAATTGCTCGAGGGGATGAACGGGCCTACGGCAGGATGCGAGCGACTCGGCTCAGCGTCTGATCGAGGCGCTCCATGCGCGCGACCCCGTTGTGGACCTTCACATACGCCCCGAAGTCGTCCCCGAGCTTCTCGCGCAACTCCTGCTCGGTGTCCGCATCGATTGTCTGGCCCTTCCGCGTCATCGTCTTGAGCGTCTTGAGCTCACTCGGCTCCATGTGTTCGGCCAGGAGCCCATCGATCTTTCGATCGACATACCGATCGATCCTTCGGTCGATCGCCGTATTGATTTGGCGCTCTACCCAGTTGCTCACTGCTGATCACCTCCGCGATCGCTCATCGCCCCTCAGCTGCTAGACGGATGCCAGGTGCCTGTATCGCCCGACCGCGTTGGCGGCACACGGAAGGCCGCCACGCTCGATCGCCTCGGCTCGGGAGTGAACCCCGAGCTTCTGGTACAACGACCGCAGGTGAGTCTTCACGGTGTTGTGCGAGACACCAAGCGTACGGGCGATGTCCTTTTGGCTCAGCGATGCGTCGGGCAGCAGAGCCAGCGTGGCCGACTCGCGCTGAGTGAGACCGGCCGGCGACGGCGTCGGCGCATACTCCGCCTCGATGCGACATCGGATCGAGGCGACCAGATGCATTGCTGTTCGGACGTCACCCCGGCGCAGCGATGCCTCCACAGCATCAAAAAGTGCTGTCGGGGGTTCTTCCAGGTTGACCTCGTCGAGGCTGCGGTCGGTAGCCATGCTCACAGCATCATGGTCGCGTGCCTGCGACGAGACGGAATCTGACAGCTGATCAGGAACTCGCACCGCAATCGGTCAGTGTGAGGCTACAACAGATGTCATAGACGCCAGCAAGTGGCGGCCAACTCGGTCGACCGATGCCGTACACACTATTGTCAGCGCTTCATGGAAGCGATCCACCCCGGATGAATTCCGGGACCCTCGCCTACGGAGTCGCGGCGGGGTTCAGCGGCGCCATTGGCTCGTTGTTCCTCTTCATGGCCATCCGGCGAACACCGTCGAGGCGGATGGACGCGCCGATGGCGCTGCTCGGGCTGAGCGCAGCAATCAATGTGGGCGTCACTCTGGACCTCCAGACCTCCGACACCGTCGAGGAGTACGGCACTGTCCTCAAGGGAGCGTTCGCCATCAGTGGTTTGGTGGTGATCGTCAGCCTCGTCTGGTTGGTGGCGGTCGCGACAGGTGTGGGCTGGCCCCGCGTCCCCGTGGCACTCACTGTTGGCGGGGGCGTCGTGGCCGTCGTCAATTTCTTGACCCCGAGCGGCCTCATCGTCGGTGATGTCATCGAGCTGCGAGAAGTCTCGCTGCTCGGAGAGAGCTTCGTGCTCCACGAACCCAACCGGTCGTCCTGGCGCTTCGTGCTCGACGCCTACCTGCTGGCCACCGCGCTCTATGTGGTCTGGGCGCTCGTCATGAGGTTGCGGCGACACCAGCGTGGCTTCGACATGCTCGGCTTCGGAATCACCATCATGTTCGCGTCCATGATGTACGACAGCCTCGTCGACGAGGCAGTCGTCGACACCGCGTACCTTGCCCCGTTCGGCGTCATCGCGCTCACCGTCGTCGCTGCCGCGCAGTTCACGAGAGCTGACGTCGACAACGAGCACCGACTCCTCGCGCTGGCGAGGCAGCTGGAGAGGCTCGTATTCGAGCGCACGGAGGCGCTTCGCGAGTCCAATCGGCGCACTCTGGACGAGCTGAGCCGCCAGCAGACGGCCGCCCGGCGGATGGCGCGCCTCTCCGAGCAGTTCGTTCGACTCAACACCCTCGGTGTAGGTGACCAGGTCGACAGTGACGTCGAGCGTGGCCTCGCTGATGTCCTCGGCTGTGTCGGTGAGATCGTCGGAGCGAGTGCCATCCACTTGGACGTGAGGGAGACCAACGAGCTGTCCATCGGCTCCGTCAGGCTCGACTGGGCCAACTCGAACGGCATCACGCCAGGTCAGCCGAACGGAGACGAAGTGCTGCAGCGGACCCTGCGGGCAGGAGATCTGGAGGTGGGGGAGCTCACGCTCGAACGGGCTCCCGGCCAGAACCTCTCGAGTTCGCAGCTCCAGCTCCTCGAGCTCTCGACCCAGTTCCTGGCCGTCGCGCTCCATCGATTGTCGCTGGTTGGCGCTCTCGTGAACGCGACTGTGGCGAGCGAACGACATCGAATCGCCCGCGACCTCCACGACTCGGTGTCGCAACGCTTGTATGCGGCAGCCATCAACGCCGATTCGCTGCCGAGCGCGGTGGCCCGTGACCCGGACCGGGCTGCATCGATTGCCCGGAAGACCCGGTCCCTCGTGCTGTCGTCGCTGGCCGAGATGAGAACACTGCTCTTCGAGCTGCAACCGAAGGCGGTCGAATCCGCCAGCATGACCACCCTCATCGAGAGCCTCTGCGAGTCGATGGAAGCCGGGTACGACCACCCCATCGAGGTCGCCTTGACTGACGGCCCGGGCCTGCCGACCGAACAGAAGCTGGCCCTCTATCGGATCGCTCAGGAGTCGCTGAGCAACAGCCTTCGCCATGCCCACGCCACTCGTATTGCCGTTTCCGCCGCGGTCGATGCCACCGGCGTCGTCCTCGAGGTGATCGACGACGGGGACGGATTCGATGCACGTACGATCCAGTTCGGCCACGGTCTCCGGAACATCAGCGAGCGGGCCGTCGAGGTCGGCGTGGCGCTGGACATCACCACCTCAGCGGGCTCGGGAACGAAGGTCACCGCCACTTGGTCGAGGCCGGGATCCGGTGACCCCGCCGTGGGTCTGATCGAGACCCGGTCCGAGCTGGCGAGCCGCTGATGGCCATCCGTGTCGCTCTCGTCGACGACCACACAGTGGTCACCGACGGCCTGAGGACGTTGTTGTCCGAGTTCGACGACATCGAAGTGGTGGGCTCAGCACGGGACGGCGCGGCTGCTGTGGAGCTGTGCGCCTCTCACAGCCCTGACGTCGTGCTCATGGATCTGTCGATGCCCGGCATGGATGGCGTCGAGGCCACGCAGCACGTCATCGCCGACAAGCCCGATTTGTGCGTCATTGCACTGACGGCATTCCTCGATGAGCGGCTGGTCAGAGATGTCCTCGCGGCGGGGGCAAGCGGTTACTTGATGAAGAGCGCGAGTGGAGCAGACCTGGTCGATGCGATACGGAGCGCCGCGAACGGGCGGGCCAGCCTGAGTCTCGAGGTACTCCGGCACGTTCGCCGCGGTGTGGACAGCGGCGAGGATCATCACCTCACGCCACGCGAGCTCGACGTCTTGCAGCGACTGGCCAGCGGAGCCAGCAACAAGACCATCGCCCGCAGCCTCTCGTTGAGCCCGGGCACGGTGCGCGTCCATGTGAGCAGCATTCTCGCCAAGCTCGGTGTCGAGAATCGCACCGCTGCCGCTCTCTACGCCTTGCGTCACAACCTGGTCACGGATCCGCCCGACTGAGGCCCCCTTCGACCGGCGGCCTCGGCTACCGCGCCGTTGCCCCAGCCGGGATGGTCTTGGCGGTCCAGGACGGATCTCTCGCGCCCGATCGCGACCCACCCATCTTGGGTGAGGCGGGCCGGCACCACCGTTCCTATGGTCTGTGAGACCGGAATAATGGTCGATACGCGGCCGTGTGATCAAATGACGTCTGGTCCGAAGACACGTAGTGATCGGAGATGGGGTTTCATGCCGAACGGAAAACCGAACATCCTGGTGATGTGGGGCGATGACATCGGAGTCAGCAATCTCAGCTGCTACTCGGACGGCTTGATGGGATATCGGACGCCGAACATCGACCGGATCGCCGATGAGGGCGCCAGGTTCACCGACTACTACGGCGAGCAGTCCTGCACCGCCGGTCGGGCCGCGTTCATCTGCGGCCAGAACCCGTACCGCACCGGTCTGACCAAGGTGGGGATGCCGGGTGCCGCCGTCGGGATGCAGGACAAAGACCCGACGATCGCCCGCGCGCTCAAGGAGGAGGGCTACGCCACTGGCCAGTTCGGCAAGAACCACCTCGGCGATCAGGACAAGTTTCTTCCGACGAACCACGGATTCGACGAGTTCTTCGGCAACCTGTACCACCTCAACGCCGAAGAAGAGCCGGAGCATCGCGACTATCCGCCTGCCGATGAGTTCCCGGATTTCCGCGAGAACTTCGGGCCCCGCGGCGTCATCCACAGCTACGCCGACGGACGCATCGAGGACACCGGCCCGCTCACCAGAGAGCGGATGAAGACCATCGACGACGAGTTGATTCCCGAGGCGAAGCGATTCATCAAGGACGCCCACGAGGCGGGTATCCCGTTCTTCGTCTGGTTCAACACGACCCACATGCATTTCCGTACTCACGCCAAGGACGAGAGCCAGGGCCAAGCCGGACGCTGGCAGTCCGAGTACCACGACGTGATGATCGACCACGACGGCAACATCGGCGAGATGCTCGACTTCCTCGACGAGCTGGGGATTACCGACGACACCATCGTCGTGTACAGCACCGACAACGGTCCGCACATGAACACCTGGCCCGACGGCGGCATGACGCCCTTCCGCTGCGAGAAGAACTCGAACTGGGAGGGTGCCTACCGCGTACCCGCCATGGTGCGCTGGCCCGGCCACATCGAAGCCGGGACCGTACTCAACGGCATCGTGAGTCACGCCGACTGGTTCGTCACGTTCCTCTCCGCCGCCGGTGCACCCGACATCGCCGAACAGCTCCGCGCCGGGGCCGAGCTCGACGGCAAGGAGTACAAGGTCCACCTCGACGGCCACGACCAGCTCGACTACTTGACCGGAGCGGTCGACGAGAGCCCCCGCAACTACTTCTTCTACATGTCCGACGACGGTGATCTGACGGCCATGCGCTTCGACAACTGGAAGTTCATCTTCCTCGAGCAGCGGATGAGGGGCACGATGCGGGTCTGGATGGAACCATTCGTCGAGCTCCGGATGCCCAAAGTCTTCAACCTTCGCACCGATCCGTATGAGCGGGCCGAGGAGACGTCGAACACGTACTTCGACTGGGTTCTCGATCGGGCTTTCCTGTTCGTGCCGGCGCAGAGCTTCGTCGCCGAGCACATTCAGTCACTCGCCGAATTCCCGGTGAGTCAGAAGCCGGCGTCCTTCAACCTCGAGAAGGTGATGGCCAAGCTCGAGGCGGGCATCACCAGTTCGTGAGCGTCGCGACCACCGTCGGGATCTTCTCACGATCATCTCACTGCCACCGGGAGAGCCGGTGCCGCAGCTACTGGCCGGTGTAGTCCGCCGGGCGCTTGTCGACGAAGGCCTCCACGCCCTCGCGGAAGTCGTCACTGGTGCGAAGGAACCCGTAGGCAAGGCCTTCGACGTCGAGCCCAACCGAGAGTGGAGCGTTGTAGGCGTGGTCGAGTACCCGCTTCGCCATTCGTAGCGCCAGCGGTGAGAGAGCCATCAGCTCCTCGGCGAGCGCTCCCGCGGCCGCGTCGAGCTCGTCGAGCGGAACCACCTCGGTGACCACGCCGAGCTGCAGCGCCTCCGCGGCGCCGATCCGTCGGCCCCGCATGATCATGTTCTTGGCTCGACCGAGCCCGATGAGCCGTGACAGCCGCTGTGTGCCCCCACTGCCGGGGATCATGCCGATCGTGATCTCGGGCAGGCCCAGCGTCACGTCATCGGCGGCAACCCGGAAGTCGGTCCAGCGAACCGGTACGCCCAACCGTCGTGAGACCGCGCCCAGCAGCACGATGTACGGGAAGAGCCCGGCCTTCACGCCGAAGCTGCCCCCCGAATCCGGCGGAGTGATCAGTCGCAGCTTGGCCCCTGGCAGGCCGAGCGCGGCCGCGGTCACGCTGTGGAGGGTGAACGGTCCTTGGAAGTTGGCCCAAGTGGTGAGCGAGCCGTTCGCGGAGTCCCAGTCGGCCACGATGCCGTAGCACTCCACCGGGGCCGCGCTCCATCGAGGGAAGGTGAACCGTTGGCGCACGACCAGGTCGGCTCGGGCCATCGCTTCCTCTGGGTCGCCGTAGCTGAACGATCGGTCCGACACCGGGTCGTCGACAGCGAGCGGGTCGAGGATCGGGTCGAGCGGCTCGTAGTCGACCTCCACCAATTCGGCTGTGTCCTCGGCGATGTACCGATCTCGCGCCACGACCACTGCGACCGGCTCGCCGACGTAGCGGACGACGTCGACCGCTGCTGCGAAGTAGTCGATCGGCGATTGGATGACCGCGGGTATCGGCCGGGACAGCTCGGCCACGTCGGCGCCGGTGACCACTCCTACGACCCCGTCCATCGCCAGCGCAGCCTCGCAGTCGATCCGCACGACTCGACCATGGGCGAGCGGGGATCGTACGATCGCGACGTGCTGCACATGGGGGACCGGATCGAGATCGTCGATGAAGCGCCCTCGGCCGCGCAGGAGGGCGTCGTCTTCCACGCGCTCCAGGGGTTGGCCGACCCACCGTTGATTGGCGCCGCGCTCCTCCATGGGCGCAACTCCAATCACGGGCTTTCGTCTCGGGCCGGGGCTGCATGGTGATCGAGCTGCGCGATCGGCTCGAGTTGCGGATCGCCGAGCTGGGCAGTGTCGTCGTCGCCTTCTCCGGGGGCGTCGACTCGTCGGTCGTCGCCGCTCTCGCACATCGAGCCCTGGGGAGCCGGGCGGTGGCCGTGACCGCTCATTCCCCTGCCCTCGCGTCGGGCGAGCTCGACGGCGCTCGTCGGGTGGCCGCCGCCATCGGCGTGGCGCACGAGGTGATCTCGACTGCCGAGCTGGAGCGCGACGGCTACCGAGCCAATGGATCGGACCGCTGCTATCACTGCAAGACCGAGCTGTACTCCCAGCTGGCCGAGCTCGCCCGCGATCGCGTCTACGGCGCCTTGTTGTCGGGGGCGAACACTGACGATATCGGCGAGTGGCGGCCCGGCCTGACCGCCGCGGCCGAGCACGCCGTCGTCCACCCCCTTGTCGACCTCGACGTCGGCAAGAGCCAGGTGAGGGAGCTCGCCCGATCGCTTGGCCTGCCGAGTGCCGACAAGCCGGCCTCACCCTGTCTGGCGTCGCGGATCCCGCACGGGACGATCGTCGATGCGGCCACGCTGGCGCGCATCGATCGGGCCGAGGCAGCGCTGAAGGCCAGGGGCTACGCCTCCTTGCGGGTGCGACACTACGGCAATGTGGCCCGGGTCGAGGTGAGTGAGGCCGAGCTGCCTCGGGTGCTGGACCCGACCGAAGCCCAGGCCGTGAAGGCCGCCGTGGGGGCCGCGGGCTACGGCACCGTCGAGATCAGCACCGAACCGCTGCGATCGGGGTCGCTCACCGTCCAGTTCCTCGGCCGCCGTACCTGAGCTCGATCGGGGTCCGCTCCCGGTCGACCTTGCTTGCCGCGCGGGCGACGAGCTCGACGGAGGGTCCCCGGGGTTCGTCGAGGGCGCGGAACGCCTCGTCGGGGTAGATGGCCGCGAGCAGGTTCGCGGACTGTCCGATCTGCCTTGTCGATGACCCGATTCGGCGCCGAAGAGACTGAGGAGGATGAGACCCGCGGCTAGCGCGCTCGGAGGGACTCGACCCCCAACCTTCTGATGCGTATTTCTGCCGAGGGGGTGCATCCGTTGTTGTCCGCAGCTGCCCGCGAGTGCCCGAGGCGGCCGCTGAGCTGGGGTGATACCGGGCGGGTGTTGACCGCTGCTGACCGCAGTTGCACCCCTTTGCCGCCGGGATCTTCTCACGATCTTCTCAGGCGCTATCGGTTGGCTCCTGGGACCCGATTACGTGGCCCCGACCGGCGGCCGTCGGTCGATAGGTCGATCGCCTCTATCCAGCGCGTGAGTGCCGGTGCAACCTAGACCCCACAGGCGCCGTGGCGCGTGCGCTGGTTCTGTTCGTTGCCAGCCAACTCGGTGCCAGAGGAAGGGTCGGCATGGACCTACTCGCACACCGACGGGTGAGCCGTGCCCTGTTGCTGCGGGTCTCGGTGTGGGTCCTCCTCGCCCTGGCCGTGGCAGCCTGCAGCTCGTCGTCCGTGGATGGCGGTGCGGCGGTCGAAGGCGAGGCAGCTGATCCCGCCGAACTCACGCCCGCGGTCGCTCCGACTGCGGTTCAACTCCCGCCGATCGATCTCCAGCTCCTCCTCGACGACTGGGTGTCGAGCGAAGATCTCGTCGGAGCGGTCGCGGCGGTGGCCACGATCGATGACATGACGGTCGCGAGCGCTGGTCTGACCGAGATCGGCACGACAGAGCTCATCGGGCCGAACCATCGGTTCCGGATCGGGAGCATCACCAAGCTCTTCACCGCCACGCTCGTGATGCGCCTCGTCGAAGGCGGCGTCCTCGGCCTCGACGACCCGGTGTCCGCCTACCTTCCCGACGCGCCGCCTGGCGTAACGATTGCGCAGCTCCTGAGCCACCGCAGTGGCATCGTCGACCAGGGCGGCAACGAGTTCGAGGCAATCGCCGCGGAGATCGGCGCTGCCCTAAGCGATCCGTCGACGGTGAGGTTGCCGGCGGAGGTCGTTGCCGAGGCGCTCGGGCGCGAGCTCGCGTTCGAACCCGGTACCAACGAGCAGTACAGCAACGTCGGCTACTTGGTGCTCGACCCGGTGATCGAGACCGCAGCCGGAACCGACTACGAGAGCGCCCTGATCGAGCTGGTCCTCGAACCTGCGGGCCTCGACAACACAGGAGTCGACACCGGCGCAGCCGACATGGCGGCGCCCCACGAACGACTCGCACTCGACCAGCCGCCGTTCAGCCTTCGAGCGATGCGGACGGATGTCGCCGTCGGCGCAACGACCGCCGCAGGTGGGCTCGTCTCGGACGTGTACGAGCTCGTCGCGTTTGCCGAGGCGCTCTTCGGCGGCGAGATCGTCAGTGCCTCCTCGCTGGAGGAGATGATGGACACGACGCAGTCGGCCGGCGCGAGCTACGGGCTCGGCATGGACGTCTACCGCCTGGACGGGCGGACAGTCCTCGGCCATGACGGCCGCACCATCGGCTACGGCGCGAGCCTCCGTCACGATCCGACGACCGGCCTCACTGTCGTCGTACTCGCGAACGAGGGAACCTTCGCCACTCGCCCCTTTGCCGATCGGCTCGTCATCGAGGCCTCGAGACTCGCCGTGCCGGAGTAGGGGAGCTGCTGATGATGATCTGGAGCCTGGGCGCGGCCGTCCCCCGGGGAGGTGCGCCATGCGGCGACTGGGTCGGCGCGAGTCGTGGCCTGGTTCGAGCGCTACCACCGCGCCGGCTGAAGCGCGCGCCCAGTCGTTGGCCTCGTCCATGCGGGCTGAGATCCATCCGATCGGACTCGTTCGCGATCTCGGTGTGTGGTCGGCGAACTGAAGAGCGACACCGTGCGGTCAGCGCGCTCGGAGGGACTCGAACCCCCAACCTTCTGATCCGTAGGTGGATCGACGGCGGCGGATTCATCTCAGATCGACTGGGAGGCGACACACGGTTTTGGAATGGCCCCAAGTGGCCCTTGGGCATTTAGCTCTGGGACGTTGGGCTGGTCACTGCCGTTTGCACCCGGTGAGCCGGCGGCAGCGAGACGTAGCCGCCGACCAGGAAGCAGACGGCTCCGATGAAGGTGCCGAGGTTGACGATGGTGATGTTGATCGCCTCGCCGGTGGTCTTCAGGGTGAAGGATGCGATGGCCGAGGCCATGAAGAAGACCGATCCGACATAGTTCACCAGGGCACCCCACCAATCGGGGTCGTCGGAGCGCACGCACCACAGTCTGTGGCACACGCCCAGCCAGAAGAGATGGCTGGCGACGAGGAACGCGATGGACCCGAGGAAGTCGGGACCCCAAACGAGCCGGTTCGTCTGCTCGATCGTGAACGTCTCGATCATTGCGCCGATCGTGTTGGCGTTGAACAGCAGCGTGCCGACGAGCTGGATGAACGCCGCCCACCACGCCGTCTTCGCCGGCTGCCGGGCCCAAAACCGGAACTTCGCGGGTGCCGGATCGCCGCGGAGGTCGTCGGGGCTGTTGATCACCTCGAGCAAGGCGCTGTATCCGCCGGCCGTGAAGAACAGTGAGCCGACGACGAACGTGATGCCGACCGCTCGCCCATCGACGAGTTGGGAGTAGGGCGGGAACGAGCCGAGCGCGAACAAGAACGAACCGACCATGAACAACAGGGCGATCCGCCACCCGAGATCGCCCGGGTTCCAGCTCAACTCCCGGCGCCACCGCATCACAGGCTCACCAGCGCGGTCGACTCGAACACGGACGTCACGTCTGGAAGGGCTTTCAGATCCGCCGGCGACGCCGTCCGGGTGTGACGGCGGCCGCAACCACTGCGGTCTTGGCCACCGGCGATGGCCCTGGCGTCACGGCTGCGGCCACGACCGCCGTCTTCGCGACGGGTGCCCGAACGACACCTCTTCTTCCGACACGTGCTCGTCTGACTGGCATGTCAATCTCCTTCTGTCTCGGCTTCTTCGTCGGCTTCGATCGCGGCGATGATCGCCTGAATCGGAATCCGCCCGTCGGCGATCAGCTGGCCACCTGAACGCCGGACTGCGGAAGCGAACGGTGCAGCCCACAGGTTCTCCCAGATGAGCACTCCGGCGGTGGTTCCCGGATCCATCGCCGCGGCGAGATGCGCGACGTCTTCCTCTGCCAAGAGCTCCGCCAGCTGGGCCTCGAGCATCTGCAGTTCGCCGAGCTCAGCCACATCGGACAGCTCCATGGCGTCGACGGACCCGTCCTCGTCTTTGGTGAGGATGAGCACATCGATCACACGGATGATTCCGGCATCGACCAGCGCCAGGAGCGCAGGGGCCATCTCGCCGGTGAAACTGCTGGTGCCCGCAGGGAATTCGACGATGACGTAGTCAACCGGACCAAGTTCATCAAGGGATACATCTGTCATCAGGACTCCATCTGTTCGTTGACTCTCGAGCTCGGGCACTGTTGGGCCGCGCAGCCCCGCTCACGACCCCACTGCATCGCCACTGCACGCCGATCGGTTCATGTGTGGCTGAAGCCCGGCTCCGGTGCGGGATGCGCCGGCGGGAACTGCTCGAGGTGGGCCACGGCGTCCTGGATCGCGTCGAGCAGGCTGTCGGCGAGATCCATCCCGAACCCCTCCCGGACCACGATCCGCAGCACCGCGACATCGGTGGCGTCCTCCGGCATCGTGTACGCCGGTACCTGCCAGCCGCCCATCCGAAGCTGATCGGACACGTGGAAAACGGTGAACTTCGACGGATCCTTCACCTTGAACGCCAGAACCGGGATCGCCGAGCCATCGCTGACGACATCGAACGGTCCCATCGCCGCGATCTTGCCCGACAGATGGACGGCGACGTCGCGCAGGTACTCCATGATTCGCCGATAGCCGTCGAAGCCGAGGCGCACGAAGTTGTAGTACTGGCCGACGATCTGGTTGCCGGGACGGGAGAAGTTGAGGGTGAACGTCGGCATGTCGCCGCCGAGGTAGTTGACGTGGAACACCAAGTCCTCGGGGAGGTCGTCCTCCGACCGCCAGATCACGAACCCGATGCCCGGGTAGGTGAGCCCGTACTTGTGGCCCGACACGTTGATCGACTTCACCTGCGGCAGCCGGAAGTCCCACACCAGGTCGGGATGCAGGAACGGCGCGACGAAGCCGCCGCTGGCGGCGTCGACGTGGCTCGGGATGTCGGTGCCGTGCTCGGCGTTGTAGGCGACGACGCGGTCGTGGATCTCGCCGATCGGCTCGAACTCGCCGGTGTAGGTCGTGCCCAGGATCGGGATCACCCCGATCGTGTTCTCGTCCACCCGAGCCATCACGTCATCGGGGGCCACGGTGAACCGGTCCTTTGCGACCGGCACGTAGCGGGGCTCGACGTCCCAGTACTTGCAGAACTTCTCCCACACCACCTGCACGTTGGAGCCCATCACCATGTTCGGCCGATCGGTCGACTGGCCGGCGGCTTCGCGGCGCTGCCGCCACCTCCACTTCATCGCCAATCCGCCGAGCATGACCGCTTCGCTCGAACCGATCGTCGACACCCCGACCGCGTCGCCGTCGGTCGGGGCGTGGAACAGATCGGCGACGATGTTCACGCACCGGCGTTCGATCTCCGCGGTCTGCGGGTACTCGTCCTTGTCGATCATGTTCTTGTCGAACGTCTCGGCCATCAGCTTCTCGGCTTGTGGCTCCATCCACGTGGTCACGAACGTCGCCATGTTCAGCCGCGAACTGCCGTCCAGCAGCAGCTCGTCGTGGATCAGTCGGTAGACGGCCTCGGCTGGTGCCTCGCCGTCGGCCAGCCGGTTCTTCGGGACCGGCGTGTGACTCAGGCGGCCGGCGTAGGCGGGGTCGATGTAGTCGTCGTCGGTGACGTGACGGTGCACCATGTCAGTTTCCTCTCAGTGTTCAGGTCCAGCTCAGGAAGGGGTCGGCTCACTCTGGGCGACAGATCTTATGTACGCCTGCGTGGCTGCCTCCTGCGCCTGCGCCTGGGCAATCGCATGCTGCTGCATGTTGTCGCCCCGCGCGATCAGGTAGACGAAGACTCCGAGGTAGGGGAGCAGGATCACGAAGATCGACCACAGCGCCTTCGACGCTCCGGAGAGATCCGGGCTCCGGAAGATGTCTCCGAAGACGTGGAACAGCAGCATGATCCAGATGAAGAAGATGAAGAACCAGAAGGTCGACCACAGGACTTGACCCGTGCCGAACGCTGCAATGACCATGAGGTGACTCTCCCTGGGTTGACGTGATGTATCCGCCATTCAGCATGAGGGCCCGCAGCGGCACGAGCATCACCCGATTCGGGCTAACTTGCAGCGTCAGTCGATGAGGCCGGCGTCTCGGGCGATGTCGACGGCGCCACCCCGTGACGATGTCCCGAGCTTGCGGTAGATGGCGATCGACTGCGCCTTGACCGTGTTGCGAGACACGAAGAGACGCTCGGCGATCTCTCCGATGGACAGATGCGTGGGAAGGAACTGGAGGACACGGAGCTCTGCCGTCGTCAACGACGACGGCCCGAAGGAACCGCTTCGGGAACGCGTCGTCGCGCTTCGCCGCAGGTTTGCCACCTGGTCCCGTGCGGTGGCCGCGTCGGGGACCATCTCGAGGATCTCGTAGGCTTCGTCGAGGAGGGTCGAGGCCTCGACCCGGTTCCCCGCGTTCAGGGAGCTGCGGGCCAGCGCGATCCTGGTCTGGAGGTTCAGCCAGGGGGCGATGCCCTCGAAGCCGGCGAGCTGCTGGCGGGCGATCATTCGACGTTCGGCGGCACCGTCGGCATCACCCCGTCGAGACTCGATCGCGGCGGCGACTGCGGACACGAGGCACATCATCGGTGTGGCGTCGAGATCGCGCACGGTCGATCGAGCATCGTCGCCAAGCTCGGCGGCCCGGTCCCACTCGTCGCGTTCGATATGCACAATCGCGAGCTGAGAGAGGTTCAGCGCCCGAACCAACGGCCGCTCGGCAGCACCGAACGCTCCTTCGCGCAACAGCTGCTCTGCTCGGGCGTGATCGCCGAGCATGAACGCAGCGGCTCCGTACAGCAGGCACGCGAATGGTTGCCAGTCGACACCGCGCGGGAGGTGGTCGTAGACGAATCGTGCGTCGGCGGCCATCTCTTCGGCCGAACCGCACCCGACGGCCGCGCGCAGCGCGGCTCCCGCCACCGCCGACGTCCACCCGGATTCAGCCTCCGCATGGTCGAGCTCGGCCCGCTCATTCGACAGGGCGAGCCACTCGAGTGCCGCCGAACCATCGCCGTAGGCGAACTTGAGGAACCCGGCGACGACCAACAAGTGCGGCCGAGCCAGGAGATCGGCACGTTCGAACAACGCGAGCCAGCGGTCGACCGTGCCGAGCCGGCCGCCAGCGGCAAATAGCGGGAAGTTCGCGAGCACCAGCTGCTCGACGCGATCGAGGTCGCCGGCCTTCGCCGCGTTCATGATGGCGTCGTTCACCCCACCGTGTGCCTCGTGCCAGATGCTCGCCCGCGCCGCAAGGCGGAGGCTCGCACCCGGGTCGCGACGATCGAGCTCGGTCGACAGGAACTCCGCCCAGAGATGGTGCAGGCGATACCACTCGCGGCGATCATCGAGCGAGATCACCAGGAGGTTGCGGCGTTCCAGGTCCTCGAGCAGCGCAGCAGATCCGGTCCGTCTGAACACCTCGTCGCACATCTGACCCGATCCACGCTCGAGCGTCGACAACGCCATCAGGAACTCGGCCGTGGCCGGCTCGAGCCCGGCGAGGAGCACATCGGAGAAGAACTCGGCCAACACACGAGTGGTGCCACCGATCGGTACTGCGTCGGAATCGGCTCGAGACGTGTGGTTCCGAGCGACGGCCGCGAGATAGACCGCCAACGGCCAGCCCTCGGTGCGTTCCATCACGCGGCCGATCTCCTGCGGCTCGAGATGGATACCGAGCGCCGAGCACACCTGAGCGGTGTCCTCGGTGCCGAAGGCGAGCTCGTCGAGGCCGACTTCCTCGATGTTCCGGCTACGTCGGAGGCTGCCCTGATGAAGTCTCGAACCGTCCCGCCCGCTCAGCGCGATCGCGGAACCCTCGGGGAGGGCGGCGATCAGGGCGTCGAGCACATCGACCGCCTCACGCGCGACGAGCTCGTGCACATCATCGATGATCAGGAGGAAGGGCGTGCGCCGTTCGGCCAACATCCATCCGAAACCCCTGAGTGCTCCCGACGAGATCGAGATGGGGCTGTGGAGGAGCTGCGCGAAGAGATCCCAATCGATCGGCTCGATCGTCTCGAGCGCGACCGCAACACCCGCGAGGAGGACGGTCGGGTCGTTGTCGGCATCGTCGATGGTCAGCCATGCAGTCGCGCGGCCGTCCCCTTCGGCCACCTCGGCGAGCATCGTCGACTTCCCGTACCCCGCGGGCGCCGTGACGAGGAGGACGTCCCACGCCATCATCCGCAACCGCTCGACCACACGGGCCCGCGAGATCTGCCCGACTCGGCTCCGGGGCGGGTACAGCTTGGAGCGGGCGGGGGCCAAGCCGCGGATCTGCTCCGGCATCCCGAAGACGTCTGTCCTGTTCGCCTCGGTCATGCTGTTTCGTGCCCGTCCACGATCGCCCACTTTGACGTCTCCGAGAGGCTACTTCGCGCCCATCCCGCGCGTCATGTTGAACGCCCCGAGTCGGGCGGCGCCCGGCGCAGCGCCACGTCGGGCGGTTCGCCCAGGATCGCCCGATGTGGACGATGCCCAGCCCGCCGTTTCGTAGTCGAGTGGGAGCTGACTCGTCCGAATGTGTCGAGTTCATGCGCCGACACACGGAGTGATTCGAGCCAACACATGGAGCACCAGGGGAGCACCGGCCCGGCCGAGTACGTCATCATCGGGTTCCCCGGCAGCGAGCCCATCGCAGCGATCGCGCCGGAGCTCGGACGACTCGTCGACGACGGGCTGATCCGCATCGTCGACCTGATCGTCGTCAGGAAGGACCCCGACGGCGAGTTGAGCGTCGTCGAATTCGACGAGCACGAGGACGCGACGGTGTTCTCCGCCATCGAGGGCGAGGTCGGGGGTGTGATCGGCGGCGAGGACATCGCGCACGCCGCCGAGACGATCGCACCAGGGTGGTCGATCCTGCTGGTCGTATGGGAGGGCATCTGGGCGCAGCGCCTGGCTGAGGCCATTCGAGCCTCGGGCGGGGTGCTGCTCGAGGGCGCGCGGATACCCGATCACCTGTACGACGACGTCGCGACTGTGCTGGCGGACAGCGAAGGTCGAGGGAGGACACCCGGATGAGGCGTCGGCGACCGATCGTACGAGCTGCGGCGACCACCGCCGTGGTGGCGGCCACCGCACGAGCCATCTCGGCACGGGTAGCGCACCGCCGGCAGAGCCAAATGACACCACACACCGAGGCGGCCCCGGCCGCCCCAACCACTGTTGCGTCCACACGAGCCCCGGAGGCCCCTTGACCATGACCGATCAATCGACACCCGAAATCCCCGAGAGCCACAACTCCGGCCTCGAGCCATCGCGACGGTGGCGACGGCCGTTGGCCGGGTCCCTCGCCGTCGTCGCGGCGTTGAGCCTGGTGTTCGCGGTCACCGCAACGTGGATGAACACCACGCTGCTCGACACCGACGAGTGGGTCGAGTCCGTAGCGCCGCTCCCCGACGATGCCGAATTCCAACAGATCATCGCCGAGCGAGTCGCTGACGAGGTCCTCACCCTGATCGACCTCCCGGCCTTGATGGAGAACGCGCTCGGGCCCGCAGGCAAGTTCCTCGCCGCGCCCGCGGCCGACGCCAGCAAGGGCTTCATCGAGGACGCGTCCGTCAAGGTGTTGGCCTCACCGGAGTTCGAAACGATCTGGATCGAAGCCAACCGCATCGCCCATCAGACGGCGGTCAAGGTGCTGCGCGGCGAAGTCGACGCGGCGAACGTCGTCGATGGGCAAGTCACCCTCGACCTCGTACCGCTCATCAACAATGTCGTCGCCTTGATCAGCCAGGACATCCCCGATCTGTTCGGCGGTGTTGTCGCCATCCCCGAAGTGACCGCCGATCAGGTCGATCAGGCGACGACGAACCTCGCCGACGCGATGGGCATCACGATCCCGTCCGACTTCGGCCAGGTGCCGGTGTTCGACACCGAAGCACTCACCGCCGCCCAGGACGGCGTGCGGTGGCTCGACGACGGCATGGTCGCGCTCTGGGTGCTCTTCGGGCTCGCCCTCGTTGGTTCGATCGTGGCCAGCGTCGACAGGAGACGAACCATCGCATTCGTCGGCGTCGTCACCGCCGTCACCGCGGTAACGGTCTGGGTGCTCCGCTGGCCGCTGGAGACCGACATCGTCGACGAGATCAAGAACCCGTCCGGCAAGAAGGCCAGTCAGATCGTGATCGAAGTCGCATTGTGGAGCAACCTCGGGCCCCTGATCGCGGCGCTCGTCATCGTCTCGTTGCTCGCCGCGACCATCTCATGGCTGGCCGGACCCAGCCGCAGCGCAGTCACCGTCCGGCGCACCGTGACGGGTCTCTTCGGCGACCACCACCCCCAGACCACCGCGAGCATCTTCATGCGTAGCCACACGACCGCCTTCCGGATCGCCGGCGCCGTCGCCGCACTTGCCGCCCTGTTGAGCATCCCGCGACTCACATGGGGATGGTTCCTCACCATCGTCGTCGTGCTCGTCGCTTATGAGATGTCGTGGATCTACGTCGCACCAATCGACGACAATGACCCTAAGTCGGAGCCCGTCCCCGCACCCGGCTGAGCGGGCCCGCCCCCACGACCATCGACGATTCACATTGAAAGGAACATGAAGATGTCTGCCCCGAACGTTTTGATCATCATGACCGATGAGGAGCGCTACCCGCCTCCATACGAGGGGCCCGAGTTGGCGGCCTTCCGGCGAGAGCAGCTACCCGCTCGCCAGCACCTGATCGACAACGGGACCCGGCTCCATCGGCACTATGCGGGTTCGACCGCGTGCCTGCCGAGTCGGGCGACGCTGTTCACCGGGCAGTACCCGTCTTTGCACGGCGTCACGAGCACAGACGGTCTCGCCAAGCGGGCGAGCGATCCGGCGATGGGTTTCCTCGATCCCGACACGGTGCCGACGATCGGCGACTGGTTCCGGGCGGGGGGCTACCACACCCACTACCGCGGGAAGTGGCACATCTCCTACGCCGATCTGATGACGCCGGGAACCCATGTCGGGCTCAAGTCCAGCAACGCCGAGGGTGTCGTCGACCAACGCGTCGTCGACGCCTACCGCCGAGCGGACCGCCTGGACCCCTTCGGGTTCTCGGGGTGGATCGGGCGCGAACCCCACGGCGCGGACAAGGCTGACTGTGGCTTCGTGCGCGACGGCGTGTTCTCCGAGCAGGTTGCCGAGTTGTTCGATGATCTCGCCGGGGCGCGGGCCGACGGGCCCTGGCTCTCCGTTGCCTCGTTCGTGAACCCGCACGACATTTCCTTCGGTGCCTTCGGTTGGCAGCAACTGTTCGCACTGGCGCCTCCCGACGACACGGTTCCTGCCATCGACGCAGCTCCCTCGCACGCAGACTCCTTCGCCGACAGGCCGGGATGCCACGAACAGTTCCTGCACACGTGGCCGAAGATGACCTTCGACATGACCGCCGACATGGCCCATCGCCGGCTCTACTACTACCTCCACAAGGTGGTGGACCGGGCCATCATGCGCGTGCTCGAAGCACTCGATGCCTCCGGGATGGCCGACGACACGATCGTCGTGTTCACGTCCGATCACGGCGACCTCATCGGAGCTCACGGCGGGCTCGTCCAGAAGTGGTACAACGCGTTCGACGAGGCGATCAGGGTGCCGCTCGTCGTCAACGGGCCAGGCATTGCCCGGAATCCTGACGGCATCGACGTCCCGTCGAGTCACGTCGATCTCCTGCCGACGCTGCTCGGGCTCGCGGGTATCGACGCGGAACGGGCGGCGGCAGGGGTGGCCGAGCACCACGTCGAGGCCCAACCGCTCCCCGGCCGCGACCTGAGCGGGGTGCTCACCGGTTCGTCCGACGCCGAATCGAGCCGGACACCGATCTACTTCATGACCGACGACGACATATCGCGAGGCTCGAGCCAGGTCAACCTGTTCACCGGGGAGCCGTACGAGGCCGTGAGCGCTCCGTCCAGAGTCGAGTCGGTGATCGCCTCGCTCCCGACCGGCCCGGACGGTGCCGCTGAATTGTGGAAGCTCAACCACTACTTCGAGCGGCTCGACGAGTGGCAAGCCGAGCAGGGCGTCCCGCCAGCTGCCACACCCGCGGCCGAGTCGTTCTGGGAACTGCACAACCTGACCGCGGACCCCGAGGAACGCCACAACGTCGCCGGCGAAGGCACCGACGCCTTTTCGAACATGCTCGACCTGTTGGGGTCGGAGCGAGACTCCAAGCGGCGGCTCCCCTCGCTTCGGAACGCAGCCGCCGCTTCGCCAGGGGCCTGATTCCGAGCTCCAACACGCGACGCACGGTTTGGAAATGGCCCCGAGCGGGTTTCGGCTGGGTGGCTTTCGAACGCATCGGCGGCCGTGGAGAACCCCCGACGGGCCACGG
>Ga0224508_10000973_pt1 | contig 26352 bp, 18 predicted proteins | sample SF_Jan12_sed_USG_4_FD_170157 | JGI IMG/M metagenome (GOLD analysis project Ga0224508, IMG submission 170157) | Sediment microbial communities from San Francisco Bay, California, United States - SF_Jan12_sed_USGS_21 | ecosystem: Environmental > Aquatic > Marine > Sediment | place: USA... | reverse complement strand
ACGGGAGAGGGCGGCGGCAAACACGAGGGGCTTGAAGGCCGAACCCGTCTGACGCTTGGCCTGGATGGCGCGGTTGAATTCGCTGCGGTCGAAGTCGAAGCCGCCGACGAGGGCTCGAACCGCGCCGGTGCGTGGTTCCAGCGCGACCAGCGAGACCTCGACGAGGGGTTTCTGCTCCAGACCCAGGGTGATCGTCGTCTCGTCGAGGGTCAAGATGCGGACGCGGGCCACATCCCCGCTGGCGAGGACGGCGTCCAGCTTCTTGGCGCCGGTCCATTTCCCCTCGGCCAGCGAGAGGGTTCCGGTGCGATCTCGCAGTCGCACGACGGCCGTCTCTGCGTCGACGGTTGAGATGAGACCATCCACGACGCTTCCGACCTCGAGCGGCAGCTCCCAGTCGCTGGAACTCCAGGCCTCCCGCCCGGCCTCGGCGACGTTCTCCAGTTCACCTCGCCATTCCTGACGACGGTCCAGACGACGGAGGCCGTAGTCGACGGCCCGGTTGGCGATCTCCTGGAGACGCGGGTCCAGGGTTGTCTGAACTTCGAGTCCGGACCGGTAGAGGCTGGAACTCCCGTAGTTTTTCTGCAGCCAACGACGGACCTCCTCGACGTAGTGCGGGGCGATGTTCGTCGTCCGTGGCGGGCGGGTGGGTGAGAGAGGCTGCTTCATCAGTGCCGCGGCCTCTTCGTCACCCAGAAAGCCCACATCGGCCATCCGTCCGAGGACGTGGTTTCGACGACGCAACGAACGTTCGGGGTGGCTGATGGGGGAGAGCGAAGTAGGCCGTTGGATGACTCCGGCAAGGGTGGCAGACTCGAGTAGGTCCAGATCCCGCGCCGACTTGCCGTAGTAGTGCTGCGCGGCCGCCTCGATTCCGTATCGGCCGTGGCCCATGTAGACCTGGTTGCAGTAGAAGCCCAGGATCTCTTGTTTGCTGTACTGGCGCTCGATCTCCAGGGCCAGGAGGAGTTCCTGGGCCTTGCGATGGATGTTCTTGTCCAGGGTCAGGAAGAGGTTACGTGCCAGCTGCTGCGTTATCGTGCTGGCTCCGGCGTAAAGCTCCATGCGACGGATATCGCTCCATACCGCCCGGGCGATCCCCTTGAAGTCCACGCCGGAGTGTGTGTAGAACCCCGAATCTTCGGTGGCGATCAGAGCCTGCTGGTACTGGAGGGGGATCTCGTGGAATCCGATCACGATCCGTCGCTGCTCGGCGAAGGTCTCGAGTGCGCCGCCGTCCCCCGAGAGTACGCGGGTCATCATGGGGGCTTCGTAGTTCTCGAGATTGTGCACGTCCGGAAGATCGAAGCGCATGTACTTGCCGAGAACGAGTCCTGCGATCAAGGACAACAGCACCAGGCCGCCGGCGTAGGCCAGCTTGCGGCTGGTGCGTCGTCCGAAGCGCTTCGCGGCCCACCCACGCCACTTATCGACGATTCGCATGGCGTAAGCATAACCTGCTGCCCGCTCCGACGCACCCGTCTTGCGACGCCCGCTAGAATGGTCACGGTTCCTGGATTTCGAGGCAAATGATGCGTCCGTTCCGACTGGTCAGCGAGTACGAGCCCCGCGGAGATCAGCCCGCCGCCATCGCGGCGCTGATGGACGGAATCGCGTCGGGCCTTCGGGACCAGGTGCTTCTGGGTGTCACCGGTTCCGGGAAGACGTTCACGATCGCCAAGTTGATCGAGGCGCTGGGTCGGCCGACGCTGGTTCTGGCGCACAACAAGACGTTGGCCGCTCAGTTGTATCAGGAGTTTCGTCGGCTGTTCCCCGAGAACACCGTCGAGTACTTCGTCTCCTACTACGATTACTACCAGCCCGAGGCCTATGTCCCCCAATCGGACACCTTTATTGACAAGGAAGCGACGATCAACGAGGAGATCGATCGCATGAGGCATGCGGCCACCCGGGCACTGTTCGAGCGACGTGACGTAATCATCGTCGCCAGCGTCTCGTGTATCTATGGTCTTGGCTCTCCCGAGGCGTACCACGGCATGATGCTGCTCCTCGAGAGTGGAAAAAGCTGCGAGCGAGACGGGATGCTCCGCAAGCTCGTCGAGATCCAGTACGAGCGGACCCACGATGACCTGCGTCGTGGGACGTTCCGGGTGCGGGGGGACACCGTAGAGATCTGGCCGTCGTATGCCGAAGATGGTCTGCGCCTGGAGTTCTGGGGAGACGAGATTGAGTCCCTTGCACGCTTCGATCCCGTCCGTGGAAAGGTTGTCGAGAAGCTCGAGCGGCAGCCGGTCTACCCGAATTCACACTACGTGACACCGGAGGCGACCCGTCGACTTGCGATGGCACGGATCGAGGAAGAGCTCCAGTCCCGTCTGGCGGAGTTGGAGAAGGATCGTCGGCTACTTGAGGCTCAGCGTCTTCACCAGAGAACCCGATTCGATCTGGAGATGATGAGCGAGGTCGGGTATTGCCACGGGATCGAGAACTACTCGCGTCATCTGACGGGTCGCAAACCGGGAGAGGCGCCGCCGACGCTGCTAGATTACCTCCCAGACGACGCCCTGACCATCGTCGACGAATGTCACGTGACGCTCCCACAGGTCCGCGGGATGTATCACGGCGACCAGTCGCGAAAGGGGACGCTCGTAGAGCATGGCTTCCGTCTTCCCTCCGCACTGGATAATCGGCCGCTCTCCTTCGACGAGTGGAACGAGAGACGCGGGCAGACGATCCACGTCTCCGCGACGCCCGCCGATCTCGAGTTGGAGTGGTCGGACGGTGCCATCGTCGAGCAGATCGTGCGCCCCACGGGACTGATCGAAGCGACCATCGATGTTCGCCCGATCGACGAGCAGGTCGACGACTTGCTGGCGGAGATCCGCGATCGCGCCAGTCGTAACGAACGCACGCTGGTAACGACTCTCACGAAGCGGATGGCCGAAGACCTGACGGAGTATTACCGCGAGGTCGGCGTCAAGGTGGAGTATCTCCACTCGGATGTTCTGACGCTCGAACGGGTGCGGATCCTACGGGAGTTGCGACAGGGAGAGTTCGACGTTCTCGTCGGAGTCAACCTGCTGCGCGAGGGTCTTGACCTGCCGGAGGTGTCGCTCGTCGCGATCCTCGACGCGGACAAGGAAGGGTTTCTCCGCAGCACCTCGTCCCTGATCCAGACGGTCGGTCGCGCCTCGCGGCATGTCGCGGGTACCGCGATCCTCTACGCGGACAGGATCACGGGCTCGATGAAGCGTGCGATCGAGGAGAGCGATCGACGTCGCGAGATCCAGGTTCGGTATAACGAGAAACATGACATCACCCCGGAGTCGGTTCAGCGCGCCCTCGACGAGATCATGGGCACACCGATCGCTGCCGACTATTCCTCCGTCTCCCTCGAGGAGGCCGAAGACGCAGAACTGCTGGATGACCCCAGTGCGTTGTTCGGCGAGATCCAGCGACTCGAGAAGGAGATGTATCGTGCGGCGGAACGGCTTGAGTTCGAAACGGCGGCCAACCTACGGGACCGGATCCGCTACCTTCGTGAGTTGACGCTCACGCCGATGGGCTAATGTAAGGTACGCAAACCATGCAGAATTCCAGAATCCCTTCCAGCCCACTATCTCGGGCGTCGATCGACGCGCTGGCTACCCCGGCGGGCAACGCCGATGTCGATCTCTGTTTCGGGGAGCTTCGCCTCCGATTGCGGAGCCTGCCCGAAGACCTTCTGGGTCGGATGCGAGAGCGCTACGGCCCCTACGTGCACGAGGTCGACCCGGTTTCCGATCCGGCCCTGACGATCGATGCGTTTCGGGAAGAGCGGCCGTACTTCATCGAGCCGCCGGAAAGATCGGAGACGAACCCCGTCATTATCAAGTGCGTCGAGTCCTGCGTAAGGTTTCAGAGCTACGTGGTCGCTGGGTGGTTCGATACCGAGTCGGGATTGGGGCGACTGGCGATCTCGACGGGGGACTACGATCTGCCTGAGCGCGGGGTCGAAAATTACCTGCGTTGTGCGGTCGCCTGGGTGGCGATCACTCGAGGCGGTGCGCTGGTTCACGCGGCAAGCTCGGTGCGCGATGGGCGGGGTTACCTGTTCTACGGAGAGTCGGGTGCCGGAAAGTCCACGCTCTCAAAGTCCAACCGGCGCGGTCAGGTCGTCAGCGACGATCTATCGCTCTTATTGGATAAACCGGGGGAAGGACTGCATCTCGTCGGGACACCCTTTCGAGGCACCTACGAGGACGGGGCGCCGGTTCTGGGGATGTTCCCGGTGGCGGCCGGGTTTCGTCTGATTCAGGACACCGACGTCAAGGTCGAATCCGTGGCCCGGATCGTCGCCCTCGCCGAACTGGTCGGTAACCTCCCCTTCGTCGCCGACAGCTTCCCGCAACGGGGCGATCTGTTCGCACGCGTGGAGACGACCTTTGCGGGCGTGCCGCTGAGACGCCTCCACTTCCGTCCCGATGACAGTTTCTGGGATGCCATCGATCGAGTGGACCTGTGAGTCTCGGCTCTCCACTGACGTTCGACTTCTCCGGCATTCAGACGACGTTCCACGGCTTACCCGCAGGCGTCGCGCAGCGTTTGCAGGCGGAGTGGTCGCAGTTCGATGCCGTGAGCGGGCAGGAGCCATCTCGATCGAAGTTGATCGTGCACTGTGTCGAGGATCCGCCGTTGCAGAATCCGGGGACGTTTCTTCCGAAGGCGATGCGACACACGTGTGACGCGGAGCGTGCGGAATTTTCGATGCCGGAGGGGTCCGTGACGGTGGAGCGTGATGGAACGGCCACGATGCGGATCCGACCCGTGGACGAGGGGCGGGATTTCTATACGGTATGCAACCTCCATCGTGCGGCGCTGTCGTGGTCGTTGCCGCGCTTCGGAGCTCTGCTGATGCACGCCGCCGGTATTGTCGTCGGCGACCGCGGGTTTGTGATGGTAGGCGCGCATGGTGCGGGGAAGACAACGTGGGCACGGATCGCGATGGACGCCGGGTATCACGTCGTGAGTGACGATGTGGTGATCGTCGACGGGATCGGCCGTGGGCCGCAGATCGTCGGCGCGCCGCTGGGTTCGACCCTGAAGGTGAAGTACGGGCGAGGACGTTGGCCGCTCACGGGGATCCTCGCTGCGCGTCACGGCGATCGACACCAACTCGAGCCGCTGTCCGGTATCGGGATCCACGCATCGGTCGTCGCCAATCTTCCGTTCATCAACGATGCGGTTGAGAACGATCGAGTCCTGACCGATCAGGTGGACCGGCTGATCGCCGATGTCCCCGCCGCCCGTCTGACATTTGCGCGGGACCCCGGCTATCTATCGTTGCTCGAGGCATGGGAATGAGTCCGGAGGGTGGGCGTTGGCCCGCCGCGGTAGAGGACAGCCTGGCGAACCTGCCGAGACGCCCCGGTGTCTACATCTATCGCGATGCGGCGGGGGATCCGATCTACATCGGCAAGGCCAAGAGTCTTCGGTCTCGTGTGCGAAGTTATTTCCAGCCTTCGGCCAATCATGGTCCCCGTATCGCCCGCATGGTTCGCGAGATCGCGAATCTCGAATTGATCGTCGTGGATACCGAAGTGGAGGCGCTGATTCTTGAATCGAACCTGATCAAGAAGCAGCGTCCGCGCTACAACGTCGTTCTAAGAGACGACAAGCACTTTCCCTATCTCAAACTGTCGTCACGGGACCCCTATCCGCGGGTCTCTCTGGTTCGGAAGGCCCGTCGCGACGGGAACGTCTATTGCGGACCGTTCTTGCCTGCCTCTACGGCACGACGATCGATGAAACTGGTGCAAAAACATTTTCGGGTTGCCACGTGCCGCGAGATCTTTGACGGCAAGCGTCGCCCCTGCCTGTACTACCACCTGGATCAGTGTCTCGCACCGTGCGCCGGCAAGACGAACGAGGACGAATACGGCCGCGCCGTCACAGACGCCCGTCTGTTCCTCGAGGGACGCGACACCGAGCTGCGTCAATCCGTCGAGCGTCGCATGCGAGAGGCAAGTGGGGATCAACGCTTCGAGGAGGCGGCCCGGCAGCGAGATACCCTGAAGGTTCTTGACAGGCTCGCGACCCGTCAGCGAATCAGCCACGTGGGCATGGAGGAACAGGACTACATCGCACACCACGCCGATGGTGGTCAGGTGGCGATCCAGGTGTTCGAGGTCCGCGAGGGCAAGGTTCAGACTCGCCGTGAGTTCACGCTGGAAAACGTCGAGACGCCAATCGAGGAGCTCTACGCGACCGTGTTGGCGCAGTACTACATCGATACGTTGCCTCCTCGCGAGGTCCTCCTGGGGTCGCAACCCGCGGACCAGGGTCTATTGCGCAATTGGCTCATGGATCGTCGCGGTTCCGCCGTGCGGCTGGCCGTGCCGGTTCGCGGGCCCAAGCACAAGTTCATGGAGATCGTCCGTCGGAACGCACGACTGGCGTTCGACTCTCGCTTCCGTGCCCATGACAGTCACACGGTGACCGGCCTCAACGAGTTGGCTCGGATTTTCGGCATGACGGAGCCGCCCAATCGAATCGAGTGTTTCGATATCTCGAACATCCAGGGCACGGACGCCGTGGCCTCGATGGTCGTCTGGTATCAGGGGCGGCCGAAGAAGGCCGACTACCGTTCGTTCAACATCCGCGGCGTGACGGGGCCCGATGATTTCGCCTCGATCGCCGAGGCCGTGACGCGTCGCTATCGGCGATTGATCGAGGAGAGTCGGACGCTTCCGGATCTTGTCCTGATCGATGGAGGGGCCGGGCAGCTGGGCGCTGCGGTAAGCGCATTGACCGCCGTGGGTCTGCCGGGTCTGCCGGTGGCGTCTCTCGCGAAGCGTGAGGAAGAGATCTACCTGCACGGGCGACAGGAGCCGATTCGTCTGGATCGTCATCAGCCGGCGCTTCAGTTGCTCCAGCGGATCCGGGATGAGGCACACCGCTTCGCGGTAACCCATCACCGCAATCGGCGTCGCCGACGCACGCTCAGGACCGGCCTGACCGACATTCAAGGCATCGGGCCGACCCTGTCGAAACGACTCCTGACCGCATTCGGCAGCCGACGGGCCGTGCAGGAGGCGACGGTCGAGCAGCTGAGCGATCACGTAGGACCCCGGCTGGCCGAGCGCATCCAGCGGCATTTTTCCTCCTGAGGCCCGATCGTGGCCAGGCCGGGGTACCGACCCTATATTTGGCCATCGGAAGGACGGAGCCGATAGGCATGACTCCTCGATCACGCATCGTTCGCACACTCTTCGCACTCGCCGTGGTTCTGGCGATCGTGGCGACGGCAGCGGTATGGCGTGTCCACCGTGCGACGAATCCACCGCTGGCGGACTCCTCGGGGATCGATTTCGCATCGATGAAGATACCGGTCGAAGAGATCGAATTTCGTGCGACTGACGGCGTGTCGCTCCGCGGTTGGTGGATTCCGGGCGAACCCGGAAACGCGCCGCTGGTCCTCTGTCACGACCGCGCCGAACGCAAGGATCGCTTGATCAATCTCGCGCTCGAGTTACACCGAGAGGGGTTCCCGGTATTGCTGTTCGATTTTCGTGGTCACGGAGAAAGCCAGGCCGCGACCAGCACGTTTGGGATCCACGAGAAGCGAGATGTCCTCGGTGCCATCGATGCCGTCGAACGCCTCGCACCGCAGGCGCGCGATATCGGCATCTTTGGCGTTGGCATGGGTGCCCAGGCCGCCGTACTTGCCGCCGGAGATCGCTCCACCGTTCGCGTGCTCGTCCTGGACCGTCTGGATCGAGAGCCCGAGGTCGCGATGCAACAAACGTTCTTCTCCGGCTGGGAGTTTGCGTCCGACCGACTGGCCTTCCTGCCACGACGGATTTTCGGCCTGATGCACGACGGCTCCGCGCAGGAGCGAGCAGAGAATCGCATCGATCAGCTTCCCGGTCGTTCGGTCTTGATGTTGGCTCCGGCCAACGATCCCCGATTGACCGAGGAGATGAAGTCGCTGGTTCGGCGGATTCCCGACGACGTCGAGTCGGATGGAAACCTCGTCGTCCTCCCAACAACCCTAGGAAACCAGCTCTACGGAGACCAGCTCGATCGTTATCACGAGAGAGTCTCGACGTTTTTCCGCGAGCGATTGCGCGGGTGATAGGCTGAGCGGCATGTCCGACGCCGTCTCAGACGACCTGGATCGTTTTCTCGAACGTTGTCGACAAGCGGTCGATGACCGATTGGACCAACACGTCCCGCCGCTCGGGACGCAGCCGGCAATCCTTCACGAGGCGATGCGATACACGCTGCTGGCGCCCGGGAAACGGTTACGCGGCGCGGTTCTGCTGGCGGTGGTCGAGATGCTTCGAGGGGATGTGGACGCGGCGGTCGATGTCGCGGCGGCGATCGAGATGGTGCATGCGGCGTCACTGATCCTCGACGACCTGCCATCCATGGACGACGCGTCCCTGCGACGTGGACGCGAGTCTTCTCATCGACGATTCGGCGAAGCGAACGCGATCCTCGCCGCCATTGGCCTGCTTAATCTCGGTTACGGCACCGTGTCGGGCTGTCGCGCCTTGACCGATCGGACCCGTGGAGAGATCGTGAGCGGCCTGAGCTCCGCCATCGGTGCCGAGGGCCTGGTGGGTGGGCAGGTCGCCGATCTGGAAGCGACGGGGACGAATCTCGAGTTGGATAGCCTGGAGTTCATCCATCGGAACAAGACGGGGGCCCTGTTCATCGTCTCCGCAGAGGCGGGGGCCTGGGTCGCCGGTGGCGGCAGGCGAGATCGCGAGGCGTTGCATGCCTATGCGAAGAACCTCGGATTGGCGTTCCAGATTACCGATGATCTTCTCGATTTCAGTGGAGATCCGGCTGCGACCGGGAAAGATGCCGGCCTGGATCGGGGGAAGACGACCTTCGTGGATCTGTGTGGTATCGAGGGTGCGCGAAAACTTACCGACCAACTGATTGATACGGCAATCCTGAATCTGAAATCATTGGGTCGTCGCAGCCACCGACTCGCCGCACTGGCCGAGGCCGTACGGGGTCGGGACCGCTAGCCACACCGGTCCATCCTCTGGCAGGGGTTCAGCGGCTACGGTATTTTAGGTTCCGGGGCAATTCCCGGCGGAGACAAGCATGACTGAGGGGTCGAAGCGTTGGATGTTGGGGTGTGCGATCGCGGGATTGCTGTTGGCGATGGTCGGTTGCCCGGCGGGTAACGGCGACGGTCGCGGCGCGGCGTCTCGACCCGACATCGTCCTCGTCACCGTCGATGGACTCGTTCCCGATCAGATGTCTCTGTTCGGAGGAGAGCTCGAGACGCCGATTCTGACGGCCCTCGCCGAGTCCGGTCGAGCCTGGTCCGACGGCATGACCGCAGTTCCCATGACACGGCCGGGGGTGGCGACCTATCTCACCGGCCTCGGTCTGGCCGAGCACAACGTTCGCGACGATATTCTTCACGGCCTCGACGATTCGATTCCTACCCTTGCCGAGCGTCTCGCAGCGGCCGGCTATGCGACGGTCGCGCTCCCGGATGCCGCAAGTCTCGGCGTCGACAGTGGGCTGCATCGTGGGTTCGATGTGGTGCGGGATCCGCCGAAGCCTCCGCTGTTCGGGGATCGGTTTCTCCCGACGATCCATGAGTCGAAGTCACTGGCGGAATCGGTGGGTGCCTATCTTGAGGGTGTGCCCACGGAGCAGCCCGTGTTCGCCTGGATCCACCTGTCGTCTCCCTACTACGAGCAGATGGTGATCGAGGGGAAGCTTCGGGATGGAGGCGCCACGGAGACTGAAGATACGGCTACCGAGGAATCCGCCGAGGCGAAGCCCGAGGGTGGGCTCTCGCGTCTCGATCGCTTCGTCGGGGGTGTCTTCGACGCGTTTCGCGTGGCGAATCGCTGGGACGGCAGCCTCATCGTGGTCGCCGGCAACCTGGGGCAGGTCGCGGGGAATCCTGATGAGATCCAGGGTGCGGGATTCTCGATGTCACCCGCAGCCCTCCGGGTGCCGATCATCGCCCGCGGACCCGAAGAGCTCGATCGCGACGCCGGCGACAGCGTCTGGTCGCCGGATGTGACGGCGACGATCGCCGCCGCCGCCGGAATCGAGTCCCTCGGGGCCGGGGTCCCATTAACGGAGCCCGGGGGGGATCGTGTGCTTCACGCCGCCAGTTGGGCGCTCCTCGATCAGATGAACTGGAAGCCGATTCGGGCGGCCCGTCACGGCCCATGGTTCTTGCGTGACGACATCACGGAGGGTTTCTCGAACCTCGACGGCGACGGGGTCGACGGGGATGACGACGTTCGCACCTCCCTCGAAGCGACCCTCGCCGACCTGGATCCTGCCCCACGCGTCGCCATCGAGTCCGAGAAGATCTCGCAGATCCTGGTGGATCTCGAGATCAACCAGGACCCAAGCCCCCTCGACGGCCGGAGCTTCGGGGACCCCGCCTCCCGAAAGAAAGTCGCCGACCTGATCTGGCGGGCTCGTCGAGCGGCGATTTCGCGGGATGGGGCGGCCGCCCTGCGCGGTTATCGTCAGGCGCTGGCGAGGGATCCGTCGAACTACGCGGCGATGTTGGACTTCGTTCAAATCCAGGCGCTCTCCGGAATAAGCGCAGGGGAGCGCATCTTCAAGAGATTGATGGCGGGATTCGCCGAGGACCCTGAGGCCCTTCACTGGGGCGCCCACCGCTTCTGGACGGATGACCGGGCCCGGTCGGAGACGATCCTGCTGGCGATCCTTCCCCACTTCCCCAACCACGGCGACATCCTTTACGATCTGGCCTGTGCCCGCAGCCTGGACGGAGATCTGGACGCGTCGGCCGACTACCTGCAGCGCTCGATCGATGCGGGCTTCGACGTACTCCGCCAGGCGTCTCACGACAGCGATCTACGAAACCTGCGCGACTCGGGTCGGTTGGCGGAGATTCTCAGGGAAGACCCGTCATGATTCGTCTCCGGGCAGCGGTCTGGGCCGGTGCGTTGGCGATCCTGGCGTCGGTGGGTTGTGACGGGGATACCTCGGAGGCGCGACGGGTTCTGTTTGTGACCCTTGACACGACCCGCGCCGATCATCTCGGCTTTTACGGGTACGAAGAGGCGGAGACCCCGAACATGGATCGGGCCGCGTCACGGGGGGCCGTCTTCGAGCAGGCGGTGTCTCAGGTGCCCACGACCCTGCCGTCCCACAGCACCATGTTCACCGGTCTCTACCCACCGGAGCACGGGGTTCGCTACAACCTCGTTTACAAGCTGGGTCCCGAGGCCGTGACGCTGGCGGAGGTCTTGCGAGACGAGGAATTCGCGACGGCCGCGTTCCCGGCTTCCTTCATCGTGTCGTCACGCTTCGGGATCGACCAGGGATTCGACACGTGGGACGAGCCCAAGGGCTCCGAGGATTTCAAGGGACCCGATCAGGCTTTCCAGCGCGATGCCAAGAGCGGCGTCGATCGTGCGTTGACCTGGATGCAGGGTCGTGAGGACGAGCGGCAGTTCGTGTGGCTTCACTTCTACGACCCCCACCTTCCTTACAAATTGCCGTTCCCGTACTCGGATCGTTTTCGCGATCGTCCTTACGACGGCGAGATCGCGTTCGTTGATGCGCAGCTGGGTCGGATCTTCGAGTGGCTCGACGACACCGGCGGCTGGGACGAGACTCTGCTCGTGGTCGTCGGGGATCACGGTGAGGGCCTCTTCGACCATGGCACACGAACCCACTCCTTCCTCGTCTACGATTCGACGCAGCACGTCCCCTTGTTCTTTCGTGGCCCCGGCATCGATCGAACCCGCGTCGATGAGCCGGTGGGGCTGGCCGACCTGATGCCGACCATCCTGGAGCTTCTGGAGATCGAGACCGAGTTGAAGTTCGGCGGGACGAGTCTGGTGCCGGCGCTGCACGGCGGTTCCATTCCTCAGCGCGAAATCTATGCCGAGACCCTCGCCGGGTCGTTGAACTACGGCTGGCAGGAGTTGCGATCCCTTCGGGACGGTCGCTACAAGCTGATCGACTCCGATCGACCCGAGCTGTTCGACCTTGCTAACGATCCCGGAGAACGGGATGACCTGGCCTCACTCGAACCGGGGCGCGTCCAGGAGATGCAGGCACGCCTGGCGGAGTTCCTGGAGTCGATGGAAGGTGACGTCGCCAGCGCCGAGCAGACGCCGATCGGCCTGACGGCGGCCGAACGGGCGCTCCTGGCGAGCCTTGGCTACACGGAGGGGAGTGGCGGTAGTGCGGAGAACGCGACCCATCCCCAGGATGTGGTTTTCCTCGCCGAGGATCTCGTGGCCGGCGCGGAGATGCTCAAGGCCGGAAACTACGAGCAGGGAAAGGAATTGGCGGAGTACGTCCTCGGGCTGGACCCTGCCAACAAGTGGGCGTTGCAACATCTCTCCAACGCATTTGCCTCCGAGGGCAAGTTCCAGGAGGCACAGGATGTCGCCAAGGAGTTCATGGATCGCTATCCGGATGCGGATCAGAGCTACATCAACTTTGGGCATATCCTGAAGGCCCGTGGGGACGACGCGTCGACGCTGGCCCATTTTCGTAACGCCAGAGAACGTTTTCCCGACTCGGAGTGGATCGCGTACTACGAGCTTCTGGCCGGATTCGACAACGATCTCCCCGAGGTCTGCGAAGCGATGATCCGAAAAGCGATCGACGACTTCCCGACGTTCTCTCCGATTACCGTCATGCTGGCCCGTTGTTCGGCACGCAATGGGGACCCCGATCAGGCCGTCAGTCTTCTCCGGATCGCGGTGGCCAACGGTTATGCGAGCATGTCCCTGGTGGAGGCTTCTGCGGACTTCGCAGACACTCTCAGGAGTGAAGCGTGGCGGAGTTGGCGGGAAGAGGTCGACGGGAAACTGAACGCGCTGCAATAGATGGCGAATCGTACCGTGTCATGACGGATCAGGATTATCACGAGGCGCTGCGGCAGCGCGGCTATCTGCAGAGTGCAGTCAGCCGTTTCGTCTTGCGGGACCTGTGGGTCGATGTCAAACGCCGGCGTGTCACGCGGGCGGCGATCAAGGCCGCAGTGGTCGGCGGGCCGGCGCTTGCCGCGCTCCTGGGTCTCATGGCGACACGGGGATCTCACGCGATTGCCGGTTGGCACGAGTTACCGATCCTGTTTCTCTACTTCCTGCCTCCGGTCGCGATCCTGCTGTTCCTCCTGGACCTCCTGGTGGCAAGCCTGATTGGCTTCGTCGCCCGTCGTCGACAGCCGAGAGGGCGTGACACCTGGCTCGCGGCATGCCTGGTCGCGCTGCCGGTTCTCGCCTATCTAGGACGACTCGGATGGCAGCGACGTAGCGAGGTCGGTGTCGAGGAACAACTGATGTTGGGGATTTTGTCCCTGGCCGTCTGTTGGCTGCTCGCCTGGCTCGCCGGACTCGTTTCGTTGAGCGCCATGATCGGACGGAGCGGTCGCCAGCCGAGCGGTCGTCCGATTCGCTGGTTCATCCTGCCCCTGACCCTCCTGTTGCTGGGAGCCCTGCTGGCCGTCGGTTTCTGGATTCCCGGAGCGACGCCGCCGTCCTCGCCGGCGTTCGAGATCGAGCCGGTCGCTCGACCGCTCGTCATCCTCGGTGTCGACGGACTCGAGGGTGGACTGCTGCAGGGGTTCGCGAGGGAGGGCGTGATCGACGGGCTGTTGGACGCCATGGAGCGCAGCGTCGTCTATCCGTTAACCCCGCGCGCCTACGCGGAACCGGCGCAGGTCTGGACGACGATGATGACCGGGTTTTCCGTCGATCGTCATCGGGTCCGAAACGCCGGCGTGGAGCATCTGGTCGGCCTCTCTCGCGATCTCGACGGAGGAGAGGGTGTCCTCCCGCTGGGGCGGGCGCTCCGTACCCTCGTCCCGACGCGGACCCGACCGCTCTCCGGGAGGGACCGGGAGGTGCCGACGCTGTGGGAGATCGTCGCCCGAAAAGAGACGGTCGTGGCGGTGGGCTGGTGGTCGAGCTGGCCCGCCGATCCCGGCGGCGACGGCTACCTGGTGACCGACCGTTTGCTCTCCAGGATCCTCGCCGGCGGGGAACCCCAGGACGATGTCAGGCCGCCGGCGCTTCATCGTCGTTTCGTGGAGACGCTGGGGCCGCTGGAAGCCGAGCTTCAGGAGACGTTCGAGACCGGTGTGGGGATCTCCGACGAGGAGCTGCGCGACTGGCTATGGCAATCGTATCTGATGGACGGATTCCATCTTCAGGCGGCCCGGATGGTGATGGCCGACCCATCGTGGGGGACCGCGCTGGTCTACCTGCCGGGGCTCGACGTGCTTCGAACACGTCTCGACCGTCGTCGCGCCGTGGGACGAGATGGGATCGAGTCCCTCGAATCCTACCTGCGTCTCCTGGACCAACTGTTGGAGCCATGGATCGCCCACGGCACGGGCTACGACTGGTTGCTGGTGGGGGACCCGGGCCGCTCTCAGGTCGACGGGGAGAGCGAAGGGATGCTGGTGGCCCACGGCAGCGGATTCCCCGCAGGTTGTGTCGGTCCGGTCCTGGATCGCCGGGCGTTGGCGCCGTTGGTGCTGCAGCTCCGCGGCTTTCCAAGGAGTCTGGAGATGCCCGGGTCGGCGCCGGCGGTCTGCCGCGGCGAGAGCGTCGGCTCCGACCGGACGATCTCCGGCTACGGACCGCCGCCGACCATGGGGCCCTTCTCCGACCGTCGTGGCGATCCGCAGATCATGGAGCGATTGCGCTCGCTGGGGTACGTGAATTGATAAATTACCCAAATGGGTCCCGGAATCCATTGCGACGGGACGATCTTGGCCGTAAACTTCTGGTGACCTCGACAAACCAGAACGATTTAGTACGGTATTTCCGCGGGAGAACTGTCCGTGACCGATAAAGCGTACCCACGCCGACACCCCGACACGGCCTATCGTGAGATCGGCGAAGAGGGCGGGTTGGTCGTCATGACCCAGCGGTCGGAGGTCAAGGTCTTGAACCCGGTCGGGGTCAAGATCTACGCCCTGTTGGATGGGGAGCACTCCAGTGCCGCCATCGCCGAGGCGATCGCCGAGGAGTTCGACGTCTCGACCGACGAGGCGGCGGCGGATGTGGAGGCCTTTGTCTCGCAGCTGCGGGAGAACGGCATGCTGGCGGAACCGACGGAGGAGGTCTCAGTTGAGTGAGAATGCGACGGAAACTAACCCGTATCGACGGATGGTCAATCAGGCGTTTCACAAGGCCTTGCCTCTGAACTGCCAGATCGAGATCACCTACCGATGTAATCACCTCTGCACGTTCTGCTACAACTCGCCCACCGGCGAGCGCGAGATGACCACGCCGCAGATCTTCGAGGCCCTCGCAAAAGTCCGGGAATTGGGCGTGTTGTATGTCACGCTGACCGGTGGTGAGGCACTCTGTCATAAGGACTTTTTCAAGATTGCCGTGGAGGCCCGGCGTCTGGGCATGGCCCTGCGGATCTACTCCAACGGCTACCTCCTGGCCGACAAGAAGATGGTCCGACGGGTGAAGGCTCTGAAGCCGATGGAGGTCGAGATCTCCATCCACGGATCCCGACCGGAGTCCCACGAAGCGCTGACTCGGATCAAGGGTTCCTTCAAGAAGACGGTCAAGGCGCTCGAAAATCTGGTGGCCGAGGGGATCAAGGTCAATCTGAAATGCCCCATCACGAATCTCAATCAGAATGAACTGTTCGAGATCCGAGATCTTGGTGACCGACTGGGGTTACGGGTCACCTTCGACGCTGTCATCACACCCAAGGACGACGGAGACCAGGACCCTTTGGCGCTGCGAGCTCAGGACGAGTTTTTGGATAAGTACTGGGGAGATTGGTATTCGGAACTCCACCACGGGATGATGCCGCCCAAGGCGAACCATTGTGCCGCCGATGGTTCGGTCAATTGTGGGACGGCTCGCTCGGGGCTGACCATCGACCCCTATGGCAACATTTTGCCCTGCGTGGCCCTCCGCCGGAAAGCCGGAAATATCCTTGAAACAGAGGACCTGGTGGATCTCTGGCAGAATTCTCCAGTCCTGAACGGAGCCAGGCAGCTCTCCGTAGATGCCCGAGAAAAACTGGACCATCACGAAAATGGACCTTATTTTAGTTATTGCATGGGGGTGGCGGAGACCCAGACCGGCGATCCGCTGGCGATGTACCCTCAGGCAGAGATCAATGCCAAGGCCGTCCGACAGCATTATGACCTTTTACAGATCGAGGACCCTGAAGAGAGGGCAAATTCTGCTTGAATTGCCGCGAGCCGCGGCGTATATAACCGACCGTGCCGGACAAATTTATCGTCCGGCGTTCTTGTAACGGAAGACCTTGAAAACGGGAAGGTCCCGTGTTGTCAGGGGGAGGCACATGAAGAAACAGTACGAACGACCGGCAATCATCCACACGGAGAAGCTTGAGACTCGGGCCGTTGCCTGCGGTAAAGCCGACGATGGCTGCGCGGGAATGGGCCCCATTCAGAGCTAAGCTTCCCCTGTTACACCCGGGGGGGTGGGTGCTCTCAGGCTCTTACCTCTTCCGCGAGTGATACATGGGACTTCGTTTAACGCTCCTCTCGAGGGGCGTAGCAGTGATAGGCGTTTCTTTCCTGGGACTCAGTGCCCTTGGAAACGCAGAAGAAGATCGGGCGTCGGGTGCTACACCCGGCGCCTTCGTTCTTCATGTCGAGGCTCCTGAGCCTGCCTTCTCTAATGGGCAGGACGGAACCCTCAAAGTTACGGCGCCGGGTTACGGTCCCTACGTGACCGAACCGGGGCAGCCGAACCTACCGGTCAAGACCTACCGCGTGGCGATTCCCAATGATGGGGAGCCGACGTTGAGTTTCGTTCTTGGTTCCCGCGAAACTTATCCCGGACGGATCCCCGAGCCCCATCCCCGATTCTTCGAGCGCGGAGGTCGGGCCGGCAGCCGCCTCCGTCGAAACCTGGACGCCCGTGAGTTGGACGGCGATGAAGCGCTTCGCCGGCAGGCGGAGTATCGACAGGACCCACGGATCTACCAGGGGTCTCGTCTGTGGCCCGAGGCCCCGGTCTGGTTGGGCCAGATCGGCAACCTCCGCTATCAGCGCTTCGTCGAGGTTCACGTCGCTCCCTACCGCTGGGATCCGGTGGCCGAGGAGCTGGTTGTCCATCGCCAGATCGAGATTCAGGTCGACTTCAACCGCCCCGCAGGAGCCCGTTCGACGACGACGGCCACGAGGGACTCTGCGGTCTTCGAGCGGCTCTATCGCGAAGCGTTCGTCAATGGCGACGAAGCCGCGGCCTTTCGTGTCCTCCCCGACGATCGTCCGGCTTCGACGGCCGGTCGTTCGATGTTCCCCGGCGCACGAAGAAAGATTCTCATCCGCGCCGACGGGATGGTCCGACTCGATCACACCCGGATGATGGGCAGTGGTTTCCTGGTCGAGCCGATCAACACGTGGCAGCTGGAGAGTCGCGGGGTCACGATCCCGCTCGATACCAACGATGACGGCGACGGGCTGCTGGAGCCCGGGGAATGGGTCCAGTTCTACGGCCAGGCACTGGACGAAGAGCCGGACGCAGAATTGAATCTCGATATCGCCAACACCGACGTCGACCTCTACGAGGCCCGGGACTTCGGCGACGAGAATGTCTACTTCCTGACCGTCGCAACCTCGGCCCTCCCCTTGATGGCGGCGGACGACGGCACACCCAACCTGGGCTTGACGCCTCCCACGGCGTTTCGAGCGACAGTGCACGAAGAGGTCGACTCGGAGTTCGGATACCGGCCCCTCGGCAGCGCAGATCCCTGGTACTGGCTGCCGACGCTTTCGACCGAGGCCACGTTACCGTCGGAGCGCACCGACACGGTCGCGTTGCCGGGGCTGGCGTCGCCGATGTCGGATCTCGACGTGCGTGTTCGCATCCGCGGGATCACCGAGGACTTCGGCGTGGACCCCGACCACAACACCCGGTTGACCGTACTGAACTCGGGTGCCCAGGTGTTGCAGAGTGACCAGCAGTCGTTCGACGGTCGCACGATCTTCGACCACGAGTTTACCTGGGTCTATCCCGGCATGGGCAATGCGCTGACCGATCCGGTGGACGTCAAGCTCGAGGTCCTGCCGGTCGCCACGATCCGAAACGACGCCATCCTGAACGAGATCGATCTGACGTATGACCGGACGTTCAGTCCGATCGGTGGCTTCATCGAGTTCACCTGGATCGACGAGGAGCAGGACTTTGCCATCGACGGGCTGAGTGATGCCACGCCGGAGATCATCGAGATCACCACCCTCGACGGCGATGAGATTATCCTCGCACGTCGGATCGATAACGCGACGGTTTCCGGAGCCGGCCCCTATTCGGTTCGCTTCAACATTCAGAACCGGCCCGATGTCACGGATGGCGCCGAGCGCCGGTTTATCGTCTTCGAGGATTCCGCGACGACGATTCCGGGGGATCCCGACTTCTTTGATGACGTGGTCTCGGACTTGCGGGATAACACGACTCAGGCCGACTACATCGTCATCGCGGCAGACGACGTTTTGGATGACACCCCGGGAATGCCGCTGGACCTGTTACTGAACTGGCGCGGGACCGCTGCCGGAGGCGATCTCTCCAGCAAGATCGCTCGCTACTCCGACGTGGTCGACGAGTTCAACCATGGCCTGCAGGGACCCGATGCGATCGAATCGTTCCTGCGCTGGGTCATGTCGACGGCGCCCGGAGAGGGTTGGGCCAACCCCAAGCCGTCCTACGTGCTGCTTCTGGGGGATGGTTCATTCAATTACAAGGGCGGGCCGGCCCAGGGCAACGTCCTGCCGACGCAGATCGTTTTTAAGGATGTGTTCGAGCTCGGCTACTACGCCAGCGACAACCTGCTGGCGGCCGTCATCGGCAACGACTCTATTCCCGACCTGATGGTCGGTCGAATCCCTGCGCGATCGACTGTCATCGCCAATCGAGTCCTGCAGAAGGTCCTCGACTACGAACAGTCACCGGCGATGGGAAGTTGGAAGAAGCATATCGTGACGATCTCGGATCAGGGCAAGCCCGGAAACAACCCCGGCGAGGCATTGCAGTTCGAGACGCTGAATAGCGACTCGCTGAGTCATCTACAGGGGCAGCCGTATACCAACGTCGATCTTCGCTATTGGACCGACTACATCGAACCCGGTGTCGGTAATGCGAACAACGTGATGCGTGCCGACATCATGGCGGAGGTCAACGGCTCCGGGATGATCGCGGACGGCGCCGCCCTGGTGCAGTTCGTCGGGCACGGAAATTTCATGGTCTGGTCCGACGCCGCGTTCTTCGACGAGAGAGACCCTGCATTCGACACTCTCGATCTGATGAACGGTCTTCGCCTTCCCTTCGTCCTGGCGCACAACTGCCTGACCGGTGGGTTCCACATCCCGGTAGAGAACACCCTCGGCGAGGGCTGGTTGAAGCGTGAGGGCGGCGGCGGTATCGGGGTCCTGGCACCGTCGTCGCTGTCGTTCGTGTTCGTCGGTGTCTTTGCGACCGAGAGCATCTGGGACGGTGCCTTCGGGCTCGCGAAGAAGCGGGCACTCGGTGAGATCTCGCTGGGCGTCTCCCTGAACCTCTGTGGACTGGGACCGGGGACGGTGGACTCCTGCCAGGCCTACGTCTTGCAGGGAGATCCGGCGACGCGACTCGCCTTGCCGGATGTCGCGCCGCCGACCGACTTGATCGCCACCGGCGGGAACGCTCAGGTCCAGCTGGACTGGACGGCCAGTACCGACGGGAGCGTCACGTATGACGTCTACCGCGCCACCCTTCTCTCGGGGCTCGGCTCCGGCTACACGAAGCTCAACATGGCTCCGCTCATGGGCCTCCAGTTCATCGATAGTACGGCGGTCAACGCCCAGGAGTATTTCTATTACGTGATCGCCGTCGACCCACAGAGCTTCGAGAGTCGTGCGTCCAACCTGAACAGCGATTGCGGAGGGGCGGAGATGGACTGTGTCCGGGTGACGCCCTTGAACCCCGGTCCGCCATCCGTGCCGTCGGGGGTGACGGTGACGGATCCAGGGACGGGCAGTCTGCTGTTCCTCGACTGGAATGCCAATCCGGAGACTGACCTGGACTTCTACACGCTGCACTGGGGGGTCGCAAGTGGGGACTATCCCAATGTCGTGCAACTCGATGACACGACGACGACACTTCCCGGTCTCCAGGTCGGCCAGGACTATTTCTTCGCGGTCACGGCGACCAACACCAGCGGCAACACGTCGGATTTCTCCGATGAGGTTACGGACTTTCCGGTCTTTTCGGAAGGGTTGCGTTCTCCGCGATTCGTCGATGATCTTCATGTCGACGTGAGTGGAAGCGACCTCGAACTGACGTGGTCCGAAGTGACGACGACGATCTACGGAAAGCCGCTGGTCGTGGAACGCTACGACATCTTCCGCGGGCCGGCCCCGGGCTACGGCAACGGCCAGATGGCCAAGCTCGACGAGTGCCTCGCACCCTGCACTTCGTACCCCGACCTGGGCGCCTTTGTGGCGGTGGAGAACTGGCAGTATCGGGTGCAGGCGGTCAGCAGCGATGGCAATACCGGCGGGCTCGGTGCGGACCTGCCCGATTGGGTCGACTTGTCGCTGGGTAAAACGTTGACACCGGGAGAACTCGTCCTGGTCTGGCCGGCGGTTACGACGACGACGACCGGGCAGCCGACCACCATTGCCGAGTACGAGATCTACGTGGGCGATACGCCGGTGACGCGGCTGGACATTCGTGACGGCGTGGTCGTTCCGTTCGCCACGACCTCCGACACGATGTTCGAGTTGATGCCGCCGTCCCAGAATCGGTTTTACTCGGTGCTGGCCGTGGACACCCTCGGCAATCGCAGCCCGTTCTGATCCGTCGCCCCATCCGATTCGGACAATCCCGACCCGTCGAGGCATAATCCCGGCGGGAGAGGGGCATGGACGACAAGCAAGCCAAAGACGATGAGCGAGACGTCCGGGCGGCGCGGGACGGAGACGCCCGCGCGCTGGAGTCACTCCTCGACCGTCATCAGGCTCGGGTCTTTCGGGTTCTACGATTGATGGGGATCCTTCTTGACGATCGCGACGATGTGGCGCAGGAGGTCTTCATCCGGATCTTCCGTCATCTCGGGAGCTACGACGCCAGGCGTCGCTTCGATAGCTGGGTCTATCGCATTACCGTCAACGCGGCCCACGATCACCGCTGTCGTCACGCCGGAAGGGTCCACCTGGATGCCGACGACCCCGGGGTCGCCCGTCAAATCCACGAGGAAGCCGAGCCGAGCGGGGGGCCGGATGCGGGGCTCGCGGCGGCGGAGAGTTCCCGTGAGCTGATGGGGCTGCTGGAGTCCCTGAGCGCTCGGGAACGGGCCATCTTCATTCTTTGTGACCTGGAAGAGCGCACCCCACGGCAGGTCGCCAGGGATCTGGCGATTAGCGCGATCACCGTCCGTCGTCATCTCGGGCGGGCCCGGAGGCACCTCCGGCGGCTGGTGGACGAAAAAGTCTAAAAAATCTCGGATCCGTTGATCGTTCTGGGCTCGGCGCCGGTATTCCCCTTTGTAACGGCTCTCTGGAGGTCTGCGATGGCAAGAAATCACGATCAACGCCATGACCGGCTGACACAACTGATCCGGGATAGCCGTAATCAGGACACTGGCGTCGAGCGCCTCAGCGCCGGCGGTCGAGACCGGGTCCTGGGGGCGGCGTGGACGGAAAGTCCCACGTCGACGGGAATTCCGTCCCTGTTCTTGCCGATTCGGCGTTGGACCTGGGCCGTGATGGCCCCCACCGTGGCGTTGGCGTTCGTGTTCGGGTCCATGTTTTTCACCGCTGAGGCCCCTGAGGCCGGAGCTTCGTTGCTTTCCATTGAAAAGCGCGGTGGGCAGGTCATTTTCAACATCGCCAACGGGGGACAACCCCATCGGGTCTACCGGAGCTCGTCCCCACAGGAGCTGGCGGATCCCTCCGATCTTCAACCGTTCGCCCAGGCCCAGGGAAGTTTTCGCGACTCGGTCCAATCGCAGGCCGGCGAGAGCAATTTGGTCTTTTACAGAATCGATTGAGTTTTTGCAGGATTTATCGAGTCTTTTTGGAAATGCCGAGACAAATCAAGTGTCAAAGCTTTTAAAACTTATGGTCACACCTGAGAACCATCGCTCCGGGGGGCTGTTTGCGCAGCATAAACCCCTTGACGATTACAGGCTTACGGGTACATTTAGGGTCGCGCGGGCGGCCTGTACCTGTCCGTCCTGGAGTCACAAGAAGGGGCTTACGGGGCTGTGGGATGGGGTGGTTTTGACCGTGGAGGAGAATTCATGAGGAAGAGCACGTTCTTGGTGGTCGCCGCTGGCCTGGCCGCTGCCCTTGTAGCGGGCGGCCTATTTGCGTCCAACATGGGCTTCAAGCTGAACTACGAGATTCAGGATTCCGTCGCCGCCGGTGGCGGTTCGGGACAGAGCACCATCGCTCTGCCGTTCAATCAACAAACCAACATTGGTGATGCCTTTGATCTGATCACGGACATCAACACCGCGGCCGGAGGCTCGGTCGTCGCGCAGGTGGCGCAGTTCGACGCGCAGACCAACCTTCTCGCGTCTTACAACGGTTCCATCGGTACCGCGTTCCCGATCCTCGGTGGCGAAGGCTACGTCGTGCAGGTCACGTCGCTGGTCAACTACGTCATCGTCGGTTCTCACGACCCGAGTCTGGTTGTCGCCCTCGACGCCCAGGGAACCAATGGTTCCGCCAGTGGTCAGAACTTCATCGCGTATCCGTACCACTCGACGTCAGCGGATGCGAAGGATCTCATCGACGAGGTCGATGCTGCTTCTGCTCCGGGGAACACGGTGGCGATCAGTTTTCTCAGCAAGACGACCAACTTGCTGAATTCTTATAACGGCTCCATCGGCACGGCGTTCCCGCTCGTCGCTGGTGAGTCCTACGTGATCCAGGTCCTGGCCGACGTTGCCTGGGTCCCTTCGCATTACTAATTATTCGACGCAGGAGGAGTAACGAATTATGAAATCTGTAAGCAAGATTGGATTGGGCCTTGTGCTCGTGCTGGCGCTTGCTGTCTTCGTGCAGCCCGCCGCCGCAGCGTGCGGCGGTACGGACGGCGCCTTCTGGGCCTTCGACGGCGCGACGCGAGTCGTCTCGAACCCCAACTGGTGTGGTGGCTACGGCTGCTACGAAAACACGGTCGCGGGTCCGTTGAAGACGGCCATCACGCCGAACCTGTCCGTGGACTTCTGGCTCGCCGGTTCCGGCGACCCGGTCATCAACGACGGCGCTGCGACTGGCTCCGGTGTGGATAGCGGTCTCTTCGATCGTTCCAACTGGATGTATGGCGCCGGTGGCGGTAACGACATCGACGGTTACTACTCCGGTAGTTACTCGTATGTCATGTACGCTGGCCTGGTGAACTGGAACCGTGCCGGTATCGACGGCTGTATCTCGGACAGCAACGCTGTGCCGAACCGCTGCCTCTGCGTCCAGTTCTCTGATGAGATCGACGGCGTTGGCTACTTCGCGACCCTCGGTGGCGACGTGGCGGCAAACGGCAACACGACGTTTGTGTCCCCCGGCACGATTCAGCTCCAGCCCATCCCGCGACTGAGTATCACGGGTTCCAGCGCTGCGGGTGAGAATGTCAACCTGACCGTTTCGCTTCCCGACGCCAGCGGTGGCGTGAATGATGCCTGCGGTTGTGCCCCGGTGACCTACCGCGTCTACTCCCAGACCGTCAACCGTGGCGACCTCGCTCCGGTTGATCGCGCCATCGGCGCCGGCTGGACTCTCGCGGGTGAGGCGACGGACGTGCTCGCGTCGGTCGCTGTGGCTGTCGATTGTTCCGGTGGACCGGCGACGGGTGTGGATGCCTATCTCGGCGCCAGCCTCGTCTTCCCCGACGGATACGAGACCGCCGTGGTCTCCATGGACTCGAATCGCGTCGAGTGTGGTACGACCCTTGCGGATCCGGATAGCCCGGCTCGCGTCCGTCCGGGTTCGGATCTCAACATCCGGGAGCGTGGCAGCCGTCGCGGCCGCTAGTAGCTGATTCCTTCTGCTGAAGGCAGAAAGGGCTGCGGGGCTTATGCCTCGCAGCCCTTTTTCTTTGAAACGGTTACCGCGTGGGTCGGACCCAGACCTGATAGCGATGCCCATCCACCCCCAGCTCGGTCTGCTCCGGCTGCCAACCCGCCACAGCAAACGCCTCGAGGACCGTGTCCTGCAAACTAAAGTCATGCCAAAGCAACCGATCCACCGTGGGGTGGGCATCCAGGAAGGCCGGCAGGTCGGTGCCCCGCAGCGGCAGGCCGACGAAACGCCGACCGGGATAGGTTCGGAGTAACGCCTCGGGATGGTATCGACCGCTATTGACGAAGTAAGCGTCGTGGACGATCAGACGGGCAGGGGCGGTGGCGTCCGGAAGAGGCGTCATCGGAGTGGGTGCCAGGGACGGTAGTCCCACCAGGACGAACAGCGCGATGAAGCCGGCGCGAAGACCCCGTCGACTCGGTTCCGACGCAACGACGGCGGCGCCGAGAATCATCGCCGGAAAGATGGCGACGTAGAGTCGGAAGAAGTTCGCCGATCCGGTTGCGTCCAGCAAGAAGAAGTAAGCAAGCGTGGCCAGCGCCGCGCCGCGCCAGGCCCAACGGCGGCAGAGCGCCAGGGCACCGAGGCCCAGCAGCAAGAACAGCAGCCAATCCAACCGTAGAAGCCATTGGGGGAGCGACACGATCGTCCGATGGAGCGCGGCCAGCGCGGCCTGGATCTCCGGGTGGCGCTGGAGGAGCAGCGTCGAACCGAGGTCGAAGCTGTCACCACGAACGGCGAGGCCATCCCAGGTGTAGACCCACGCCTCGGCAGAGAGGATACGGGCGTTGCGGGCGAAATGGGCGAGAAGAGGCAGCGCCACGCCGGCGATGAACGGGAGCCCCCGTCCAGGGCGCCGTAGGAGCCCCAGGAGCAGGATTCCATTGAAGAGGAGGTTCAGCCTCAGAACCAGGGCCAGGCCCAGGACGACCCCTGCCAGGAGCGCTCTCCAGGGGCTTCTTCGCGGGTTCACCGCCAGCGCGAGGAAGACCAGGGCCACCGCCAGGGCCTCGGACCCGTCGTGACAGGTGAAGGCGATCAGCGGGCCCAGGGTGGCGGTGAGGGCCGCGCCCCAGGCGGCGGCGGCCGGGCGGTCCGGCAACTCGAACTGAAGCGCACGGAAGGCCAGGGGGACGCAGAGCAGGGAGAAGGCGGCGGCGACCCAGCGCATCCCGTCTCCGTCAGTCAGCAGGGCGCTGAGCCGATACCAGAGCGGGTTGTACCAGAGATAATCCTGTCCCTCGAAGAGGGTGAATCCCAGGCCGGACCGAAGGTTGTCGACCAACTGCCGGTGTCGCCAGGGGTCGTAGGGCGAGATCGGTTGGGCCAGAAGAAATCCGACCCGAAGTGCGCCACCGACGAGAAGGGAGATTCCAAGAACCCATAGCGGTCCCCGGAGATGGGGGCGTGGCCCGGGCTGGGTTGTGGAACGTGTCATCGAGTCTCGGCGTCGGGATCCCTGTCAAAGTAGGACGAGGCCAGCGGACCGGCGTTGAACAGGAGATCCAGGATGCTGACCTCGGGATCGAAGGGCGGGTGCAGCTGTGGATACTCCGGATAGTCGTAGGCCATGAACTCCACCTCGATACCATCGCCATTCAGCGCATCAATGTCCAGATAGTTCTGCGCCGAGGGTCCCGTGAGATAGCGATCGGCTCCCACACGATTCAGAAGGGTCTGGATGCGCTCCGAGCCCTCTCCTGGAACATCGTCGAGTTCGCTGGCCCGCAGGAATCGCGTCTCCCCGAGTCCGAGTTGCGAGGCGACGCAGTGGGTCGCGTGGATGGTCAGATCGACCAACCGCTCATGCCGGTCGCCGTAGATCCGATCCAGCAGGGGCGTCATCTCTTTCCAGTGCGGAGCGCGCGCGTAAGCATGCTCCAGACTGCGTCGATGCGTCACGCGCCAGTCGTGCTCCCAGTGGATGCGGATCTCCGAGAGAGGGGTCCGCGCCTGTTGGGATCCCTTGCGCTGGACCGGGATCGTGAGCCAGCGACTCCCATCGGCCGACTTGATCCGATTCCGGTTGCGCCAGCCTCGTGCGTCGTACGGCGCCGTATCCAGGAAGACAAACGTATCCGCCCGTCGGATCTGATCGAAGTATCCGCGCCAGGGGATGTACGACGGCTGAAGGATCACACACAGCATCAGGTTCTACCGATCAAGCCTAAGGGTCGCCGGGGCTCAACGCCAGTATCCAGTGCGATTCTAGATAGGTGAGGCTCTGCTGTCGCCAGCCGAGCTGCCGGGCGGTGTCGCGAAACGCGTCCAGGTCGACGGTACTGCGCTCGATGTTCCACTGGTCGGAGAAGCGAAATCGCGGTAGCAGCGTCGAAACGACTCGGTAT
>Ga0224508_10000972_pt1 | contig 26370 bp, 20 predicted proteins | sample SF_Jan12_sed_USG_4_FD_170157 | JGI IMG/M metagenome (GOLD analysis project Ga0224508, IMG submission 170157) | Sediment microbial communities from San Francisco Bay, California, United States - SF_Jan12_sed_USGS_21 | ecosystem: Environmental > Aquatic > Marine > Sediment | place: USA... | reverse complement strand
CGGGACTCAGTCTCACCGGCGAGGGTGCGGTTGGGGCCTTGACTTCTTTTATCGCTTCTCCTCTACCTTCTTCCGCCGCAACATGCTGGCATCCAGCGCCCAGCAGGGCCGCACACAGCGCGAGTCCCATAGATTTTCCGCAAGCGGAGCCGAGTCGTCGTTTCATTCTTGGCACTCCCTTTTCTTGTGCTGCGGGTTCCCGATCCAACGCGCAGAGGAATTCAAGCTGCAATCTCGTCAGCCTGTAATGAGTCAAGTGGGCCATCTAGGGCAAGGGTGTACGCGGCACGGCGCTACCGCGCATCTTCCCAGCGCATGTAGCGTTTGGCGAGGCCGAAGCCCACGGAGGCAAACGGCTCTCCGGGAATGCGCGGCGGCTTCCGGTTGAGCACGAAGTCGTACACCGGGTCGAGCGGCTCGCCCGCATACAGGTCGCGCAGGAGGCGCCCGGCCAGGACCGCGACGGGCACGCCGTGACCGGTGTAGCCGCCCGCGAAGAGAATGTTCTGTTCGGGACCGAAGGAACCGATCGTGGGCACCATGTCGAGCGTCATGCCCACGTGTCCCACCCATCGGTGCGTGATCGGCACGTCGCCAAGCGTCGGGAACAAGCGCCGGAAGTCGCGCTCCAACCGCCTGTAATCCTGATGCCCTTCGCCGTCCACGGCGGCAGCGCCGTAGTAGTAGAATGCGCTGCCGCCGCTCAGAACGATCCGGTTGTCGGCCGTGAGGCGGAACAGATTGAAGAAGTTTTGCGCGTCCATGAACGGCTGGCGCCCGCGCCAGGAGAGCGCCGCGACCTGGGCTTGCGTCAAGGGAGCCGTGGCGATGCTGAATGAATGGACGGGCAGGATCCGGTCGCGGAGGAAATCCAGGCCCAGGTGCTGCGTATAGGCATTCGTGGCCAGTACGAGTACCGGCGCACGCACCGCGCCGCGCGGCGTACGCACGCTGACCGTCGTGCCCGGCGCGATGTCCACCACCGGACTGTCTTCGTGGACATCCACACCGCCAGCGCGAACCAGGGCGAGCAAACCCGTGGCGAGTTTGGCGGGGTTGATCATCCCGCTGGCCGGAATCGTGAGTGCCCCCCGGTACCCTGCGACATCGACGCGTCGGCGCAGCTCGTTCTCGGACAACCAGGTCGCCTCGAGGCCGAGCGCCGCGTACATTCGGTGTATGCCTTCGAGCAGCGCTTCTTGGCGCGGCGTGATAGCGCCCACCAGGTTTTCCACAGGCTCCCATTCACAGTCGACGCCGCGCGTCTCCGACAGGTCTTCAATGAGATTGACGCCCGCCGACGTGGCCTCGTAGACTTTCCGCGCTTCGTCGATCTGGCCCGCCTCCAACAGGCCATGGACGATCCCTTCCGCGCCGTTGATGAACGGCAGCACGAGGCCGTCGTTGCGGCCCGACGCTCCGTATCCGACCCGTGCTCCCTCGAGGAGAACGATTCGGCGTTTCGGGAAGCGCTCCGCGAGGTGCAGTGCGGTGGACAGGCCGGTATAGCCGCCGCCGACAATGACGACGTCGGCGGTGTGGTCGCCCTGCAGCGGCGCGAGCGGCGGGGTGTCCTCGATGCCGGCTGACTCAATCCAAGGACAGTGCGATCGCGGGCCGAAGAACGGGCCAGCCGGGGCGCGGTACCGTGTTTCCAGTGCCTGCCCGCCGACGATTCCGGCGACGCCCCCGGCCGTCGCGGCGGCGGCGGCGGTGAGGAACCCACGCCGCGACACGCGGTGGACTCGGGGCGGCTTCTGTGGACCCGGCGAAACACCTTTCTTGCCGTCCCCGCTAGGAGTGCTCATGCTGGCCACACCCCACTTTGATATCTGTTGATTTCTTTATAGCCATTGTTGTCTCCGAATGCTTTACATGTCATACGACATATTGCGGTATTTCATATGAGTTGACCTGAAGTCACTCGTCGCCCTTGGCCTTCATCGCCTTGCGGAAGTAAACCGCCATGCTGATGACCGGAACCAACAATAAAAGGCCGATCGATTCAAAGTACAAACCAATGTCGGCCGTTACTACGCTGCCGGTCAAGACACCCACGAAAAGGATATGAAAAAGCAATCCGAAAATGCCTAATGCGACGGCAGCAATCTTGGCACTCAATGACAACCGAAAGAGCGGCCAGGCAACCAGCAGACCGAACACCCCGTACATCCAGAATCCCAGGTAGTCCAGGGATTGGAAGAGTGAGAACGGTAGCGAAGGATTCAACAACTGGAACAACTGTTCTGCAACGGCAGCGTTCGCCGATACGGTCGACGACGCCACAACCATCTGCGGTATCGACCAGATGGCAATGAATTTGACGATGATGAAGGCGACAGTCGCTATCAGCACCGCTATGCCGGCGACAAAGGCGCTCAACGGGTGAGACTCGCGGACCTGCCACGCGGTAGCCGCAAAGACGACCGACAATGTCAGCATTGCGATCATCTGTACGACCCAGCCCATGGCAAAGGCGCCGACGTTCGAGCTGAACCAGATCATCCGATCCGCGAACGGCCCTTCAGGCGCGTCGAGTGGAAAAAACATCGACAAGACACCCGCCACAATCAGGAGGACGGCCGACCAGAAGGCTGCCTTGTTAACTGCATGGTTGAGTGTGTGTGTATTAGTCATCGTTATCTCATTGTATTAGTCAATTCTTAGAGAGTCGGAGCGTTGCCTAGCCAGCCCAGTCCAACAGTATCTGCCCTTTCTCAGCCGATTTACGCGCGAGTTCCTGCGCCCGCTCTCCGAACCGCACCTCGACTTTCTCTCGGCGAATTTTCATCGTCGGCGTAAGTACTTCGTTTTCGATCGTCCAGGGTTCCGTGGTCATAATGACAGCGCCGATGCGGGCGTGTTTTTCAACTTCTTCGTTTACTTTGACGGCTTGCTCGAACAGCGCTTCTTCGATGACGGCACGATCTTGCTGACCCGCAATATCCGATAACACGCAGACGACTACAGTCTTGGAATAACCACGGCCTAGCAAGCAAAGCTGCTCGGTCCAGTCATTCTCGGCGAAACTGTTTTCGATCGGTGGGGGTGCGACGAACTTGCCGTGGATCGTCTTGAAATAGTCTTTGACACGCCCCGTGAGAAACACGAAACCGGTCGCATCAATGTATCCTTTGTCGCCTGTGTGCACCCAACCGTCAACGAAGGTTTCCGCACTCTTCTCAGGCATTTTGTAATAACCGATGGCGGAACCAGGTGCCTTGAATACCAGTTCGCCTTCGTCGGTGATCTTAAGCTCGATATCGTCGACAAGAGGGCCGATGGAACCTACTTTCCGCTGTTCTTTTGTATTGACGGCGGTCGCCATGATTTCCGTCTGCCCAAAGCCTTCCATGAGGACCACACCCAGTTTTTCGTGCCAATGGATGAGCGCCGGCGGTGTCGGTGCTGCAGCCGTCAATAGATAGTCGGCGTCATCGAGACCCAACATGCTGCGAACTTGTAATCCCACGCCGTCGCTGTCCTTGGCCAACGCTTCATCCAGCGCCTGCTGCGACCCGAATTTCGCCAAAATGCCTTGCTGCAGTTGCTCCCATACACGCGGCGGGCCGAAAAAGAAGTTTGGCTTCGTGCTGGCCATGTCACGTAACAAGGTTGCAAGCGACTCGTTAAATGTCACCGTGCCCGCAGACAACACCGACATTACTTCGACGAGCTGTCGTTCGGCGATATGCGAAAGTGGCAAATAGGACAGGAACCGCGGATGTTCACGAAGACCGAAAGGCTTCAATCCTCGCTGCATCGGCACAATCATGGACTCATGAGTCTGCATGACGCCTTTTGGAACGCCCGTTGTGCCGGACGTGAAAACGATGGAAACAAGATCATCGGGCGCCCCCTTAAATTCGGGTCGGTGACCGCTGCACTCGCTTACGATGTCCTCCCAACGTGTATGTGGTGATTCAATCTGCACACCCGGCAGAGTGACTATGTCAATCCCATCGGGCAGTGAGTCTTTCACGGCATCCCAGTTGTCCGTCTCGCCGAGGATAAGCAACCGGGCGTCGGTAAAATCGAAAATGTACTGCGCCGTGGAAGCTGGCAGTGTCGTGAACATCGGTACGGTCACGTTTCCGGATCCGATTATCGAGAGATCCGCCAACATCCAGTGCGCGCGATTGCGTGACAACAGAACGACATTGGTCTTCGATGGTCCGTAGCGCTGTTCGAGCCACGCCGCAACGGCGTTTATTTCGCTGTTCGCATCGGACCAGTTCCATTCCGTAAACTGATCGCCGCTTCGGTCGCGCAACCACACTTGTTGCGGGATTTCGGCGGCGTTTTTCTCAACGTAGTCCAGCAGTGTTTGCGTATTCATTCACGTCCTCCCAAGTGAGGCTAGCCAATCAGTCGTTGCCTTTATCGCCGTCGTGCGAAGCGTGTGCCTGGCGCCGGCGGGTTTTCTGGCGGTCCCGCGAAACACTGCGCGATCGACATCCATTGTGTTGCGGTTTCACCGCACACATTGAGCGTTGTATCGGCAATGTTTCGAACCTGCGTGACGACTTGGCAAAACTCTGTCGCCGATCCTTCTATGCAGTCCATTTTGTTTTCCGTGTTCCACTCCCATGTATCGCCCGACGGTGCCGTCAGCTTTACCAACGGCACGGCGTCGGGAATCGCCAGCCCACGGTTCTTGTAAGCCCAGCCAAATGTGTTTACGCCGAGAACGGCAATGTTTTGGATGCGGTCGGAATCCTGCCGCAGGGTACCGATCAGGTCGTAAAGTGCTTGCCCATGCGCCCAGGTTTCCATCAGGCGTGCTGTGATACTCGATCTCACACTCATGTCGGGCCCTACCCATTTTACGCGCGCCTTCGGGTCAGTGGCTTCAAAGCGCTCAGACATGGATACGTAAAACTCCCGCCATGTTTCGAGCAAGGCCGTGCCCGACTTTCCGTTGCGCCAGTCACGTTCGAATCCACGTAAGTCACCGGCTTGCAATGAGCGCATGACGTCTTTTACGAACGCAGAAAAACCATCCTCGTCAGTCAGGGAAAGATCGGCCGCCCAATTCCAGATGTGCAGGTGCCCGAGCACGTCGTTGGTTGTCCATTGCTTGAACTGCGTCGGCGCGTTGAATTCGTCGTCGCGGAGTGTTGATAGCATCTTATAGAGCGCTTCACTTTCATCACGGAAATCGTTTGCCTGTTCCAGCATCTCAGCTCTCCAACAGAAAATCGGGTATCGGGACTTCTGCGTCCAGCAACAACTGCGCATAACCCTTGCCTTGCGGGTCATTGCGTAAGCTGGCAATACCACCGCCACCCAAGACGTCATGCAGAAGGAAATTTATTGCATTCGGTCCGGGCAAAAGGAAGCGCTCGACAGGCCCCTCGAGAAAATGGCTAAATCGCTCCGCGACGCATTCTTCGGTGATTGCATTCCATATCCAGGGCAGGTACTCAGGCTTGCGCGCGATGATGCCGATGTTTGCGTTGTTACCCTTGTCGCCGCTGCGGCCCCAGGCAAGCTCGTAAAGACGCACTTTGGCGTTCGCTTCGCTCGGGTCGATGGCTGGCACTGAGGGTCGCTCGAAACTGCGTGTTGGAACCGATTCCGGAATTGGCAATTCAACTGGCTGATCGTCGACGCTGACCTCGACAGCAATTTCGTTCTTGGGCACAAGAAAGGAAAACAGGCGTACGACGGGTGAGGGTTTTGGTCGCCCGCCCTGGAACAGAGCTAGCCCGGGCGGTGCACCGAGACCCATGCCGATGGTCTCCGCAAGCAGGAGTGCAATGCCTTCCTTACGTTGATGTTTTGCCGCGATTTTTAAAGTAATTTCACGTGACCCGGCGACGCGACGTGCCGCGCCGTAATGACTTTCGTCACCGAAGGTTTCGATGCCGATTTCCGAAAATGGCTCGAGGCCGGACGCTTGCAGGCGCTGCTTTGAACGTGTGACTACCGCGTCGGCATACGCCTGCGCTTTCTGACTTGCGTTATCGCCATAGAAAAACAACAACTGTCCGCCGCGGAAGCCATCCGCGTAAGTGGCGCTAACTTTGTAATGACTGGGTGGCGTCGCACCGCGTGCACCGGATACGCTTACGCGGTTGGTGCCGACCTGTTCGATGCAAGCGCCGGAGAAGTCGCAGGTGACATCGGGCAACGCATAGGCCTGCGGATCCCCGATCTCGTAGAGTATTTGCTCGCTGACTGTACCGACGGTTACGGTACCGCCGGTGTTTTGCGGTTTGGTCACTACAAAGCCGCCGTCGGCCGAAACTTCGGCGATCGGGTAACCAATGTCGGCCATGGTGTCTGCAACGTCTTGCCAGTCAGTGAAATTACCACCGGTCGCCTGCGTGCTGCATTCGAGTACATGACCGGCGAGACTGCCGCCCGCGAGTTTGTCGAGATCCGCGTAATCCCAGCCAAAATGGTGAACACAGGCCCCGAGCGTTACCGCGCTGTCCGCACACCGTCCCGTAATGACAATATCGGCACCGGCAGCGAGAGCGGCGGCGATCGGAAACGCGCCGAGATAGGCGTTAATGCTGGCAACGCGGCACGGGTCCGGAAAACGCTCCGATGAGAACATCTCTTTCACATCGTTTTCAGCAAAGTCGTTCGCGCGGCTGAGCAAGTCGTCGCCGGATACAACCGCCACCTTAAGTTCCAGTCCGGCTTCGTTAATCAATTCGCGAACCAATTCAGCACAGGCGCGGGAATTCACGCCGCCGGCATTGGCGATGACCTTTGTTCGCTGGCTGGCAATAGCGGACAGGTTCGGCTTCAGGACCTCGGTCACAAAGTCGCGTGCGAATCCGAGACTCGGGTCGGACGCGCGTGCGCGTGCCATGATCGACATTGTGACCTCTGCCAGGTAATCGAACACCAGGACGTGGACATTGCCACTTTCGAGCAATTGTCGCGCTGCGTGTGGTGATTCGCCCCAGAAACCACTGCAGCCGCCAATTCTCAGACTGCGGGCTTGGATCATGATCGTGCCCGCAGGAGTTCTTCGGCGATGATAATGCGCCGGATTTCGTTTGTGCCGCCGCCAATGGATCCCACCTTGGCGTTGCGGTAATGACGATTGACCTCGGTGTCCATGATGAAGCCGGACCCGCCATGAATCTGTACAGCCTTGTCTGTCACACTTGCTGCCATGTCCGCAGCCTTCAAGATTGCCGCAGCACACAGTTTGTGAATGTCACCACGACCGCCGCCGCCATGTTCCAGATCATTGCAGGCCATCAACGCTCGATAACAAAGCGCGCGTGCAGCCTCGAGATCTGTGTACATGTCCGCCAACATGGCCTGGACCATTTGGAAACTTGCGATGGGTGCGCCAAACTGCTTGCGGGTGGCAGCGTAGTCGACTGACAGGTCGATGCAGCGCTGCGCACTTCCAAGATAGGGAATGGCAAGGAATGCCCGTTCTATGTCCAGACCGCTCATGACCACGCCGATACCGCCGTTTTCTGCACCTAACAGATTTTCCGCCGGAACACGGCAGTCCTCGAAGACCAGCTCGCCGGTCGGGCAACCTCGCCAGCCCATCTTGGTCAGTTTCTTTCCCACGGAGAAGCCTGAAAAATCCTTTTCGACAATAAACGCCGAGATGCCATGTGCGCCGCGACTCGGATCGGTCTTTGCATAGACGAGGGCAACATCTGCAACCGGGCCGTTGGAGATGAAAATCTTATTACCGTTAAGCAAATAGCAGTCACCTTCACGCCGCGCAGTTGTCCGCATGCCGCCGAGGGCGTCGGAACCTGCCCCGGGTTCGGTCAGTGCCAGCGCGCCCACCAACTCTCCAGCGCAAAGACCTGGCAGGTGCCGTTGTTTTTGTTCCTCGTCGCCGTTGCGCAGTATGTTGTTGAGGCAGAGATTCTCATGGGGCCCCCAAATGAAGGCGGCATTAAGATTCCAGTAGCCGAATGCCTCTGCCACAAGTCCGACAGAAAACAGGTCCATGCCACTACCGCCATACTCCGCCGGTGCCGTAACACCGAGATAGCCGGCCGCCCCGAGCTTTGGTATCAGGTCTTCCGGGTACCAGTCATCGTCGTCCATGCGTTGCAACAGTGGGGCAAGTTCTGCCTTGGCATAACGGTGCGCCTGGTCGTATACGTCACGTTGATCGGGGGTTAATTCGAACTGTCGTGTCACAAGCTCTCATCCTTGTTGTTTTCGTCAATGTAAAGATCGATGCAAAGCTCCTCACATGCGGGGTCATTCTTGTACCGCTCAAAATCGGTATAACCACGATCACGAAGTAGTTCTTCATCAATTAGTGACTGACCGGACAAACTGCCTTTTTCGCTCGTCAGTATCTCGTATGCTGCGTCACCCATGATGGCCGGGGTGCGCGATGCCTTCAGCATCTTTGCATCAATCGCGAATTCCACCGCTGCTGTTGCAATTGTCGTTCTGGGCCACAGGGTGTTGACTGCGATTTCGTCTGCGCGGAGTTCCTCCGCGAGTCCCAGCGACAGCAACGTCATGCTGTACTTTGTGATTGTGTATGGAATGTATGGGCCCAACCAATGTGTACCGAGGTTTATTGGTGGCGACAGCGTAATGATGTGCGCGTTTTCGGATTTCCGGAGATAGGGGATTGCCGCTTTTGAGCAAACGAGTGTGCCCCGCGTGTTGACAGAATGCAGCAGGTCGAACCGATTCGTCTTTGTGTTCTGCAGATTTTGCAAATGAATGGCACTGGCATTGTTGATCAGGGCATCAAGACCACCAAAGCGACGAACAGCTTCTTCCATCGCCGATCTGACTTGCGATTCATCACGCACGTCGACCCGGACGGCAAGCGCCTGACCGCCCTGCTGCTCCACTTCTTCGGCAACTGTGTGGATCGTGCCTTTCAGCTTCGGATGCGGTTTATCGGATTTTGCCGCGATAACAATATTGGCACCGGCTTTTGCACAACGAAGCGCTATCTCGCGACCGATTCCCCGGCTCGCGCCAGTAATGAAAATCGTTTTTCCCGTAAGCGCCTTCACGACGAATACTCCTCTTTATGTCGCCTTAGCACACGCATTGCGTATCGTGCGCTGCGATTTCAACGAGCAATTGTCGAGTGCTCACTTGGTCTCCTTTGCGAGCGTTGACGGACTCGACAACTCCGCTCACCTCGGCTTTGAGCTGGTGTTCCATTTTCATCGCCTCGAGAATCACCACCGTCTGACCGTGTTCGACGGCGTCACCTTCACTGACAAGCACATCGACAATTGCGCCGTCCATAGCAGCAAGTATCTCGTTGTTGCCCGCGGCTTGATGAGTCGACCGTAACTCGTGCGTCGTGTTTACAAATTCTTGGTTGCCGCTACCCGTATCAATGAACAGTCTTTCACCATCGAACGCGTAGTCGAGCACTTGGCGCATGCCCTCTTCCGTGTAGATGCATTTCTGATCATCGACACTGAGAATGCCTAGCGTCGTTGATTCGCCGTCGGAGGACACTGTAAAGCAGATGTTCGCGTTGTCATCGCATGCGCAAAGGGCCAGGTCGTAATTCTCACCTTCGGTTTGCAGTTTGATTTGCACCGGGGTAGCGCCAGTGTTTCGCCAACCAATCCGCTTGGTCCCGAGATAGTGGTATTGATTAGAGCGCGTAAGGAACAAAATTCCAGCAAGGCCCAGATCCCTGAGATTGGGAGGGGTGGGTTGCAGACTGGAATCATTCGCAAGATTCTTTTCGATAAACGCGGTAGTGGCATCGCCTGATGCGAATCCCTGGTTCCGGAGCACCCGCGAAAGAAACTGCTTGTTGCTGTTGACGCCGAGCAATACAGTATCTTCAACAGCGCATGCCAGGCGCCGACGCGCTTCGTCGCGGTTGTCGCCGAAAGCAATTATCTTGGCCAGCATGGGATCATAATGCGGACTAACGTGCTGCCCGACCCTGATCCCGTGGTCTGTGCGCACGTTGTCTGATTCCGGAGTATCCCAACGGAAAATCCTGCCGGTCTGCGGCATGAACTGTTTTCGGGGATCCTCGGCGTATAGGCGGACTTCCATCGCATGGCCTGTCAGTACAATGTCGTCCTGCAATAATGGCAGCGGTTCGCCGCTGGCGACCAACAGCTGCCAGGCGACGAGATCCTGGCCAGTGACCAGTTCGGTGACCGGATGCTCGACTTGCAGTCGTGTATTCATTTCCAGAAAGTAGAAGTTCTTGTCCTGATCAACCAGAAACTCGACCGTGCCTGCGCCTCGATAGTTGCACGCTTCGGCGGCATCGGTTGCGGCCTTGCCCATTCGTTCCCTCAGAGCTTCATCGACAAACGGGGACGGCGATTCCTCGACGACTTTTTGATGGCGCCTCTGAATCGAGCAGTCGCGTTCGCCGAGATGGACGACGTTGCCATGACAATCGGCGAATACCTGGATCTCGATATGGCGCGATTCAACGAGTGCTTTCTCGAGGATCAGCTCCGCGTTGCCAAAAGCTTTTTGTGCTTCAGATCTTGCAAGACCAATCGCAACTTCTAGTTCTGACGCGGATTCCACCAGGCGCATGCCCTTACCACCACCTCCGGCAGATGCCTTTACCATCAATGGGAAGCCGATTTTCCCGGCTTCGCTCACTAGTCGCGAATCGCTCTGATCGTCGCCCTGATAGCCGGGGATGCAAGGCACACCGGCCTCCTGCATAGCGAGCTTGGAGAGGCGCTTGCTGCCCATCAGCTCGATAGCCGCCGCTGACGGTCCGACGAATATCAGGCCTGCATTCCGGCAGGCGATTGCGAAGTCCGCGTTCTCTGCCAGGAACCCATAGCCAGGGTGAATTGCATCTGCCCCGGATCGTTCTGCGGCATGAAGCAACTTGTCGATCGCGAGATAGGATTCCTCGGCGGCAGCAGGACCTATACAAACGGCCTGATCGGCGCAATCCACGTGCAGGGCATTTGCATCGGCTTCGCTGTACACCGAAACGGTGCGATAGCCCATCGCTCTTGCCGTACGAATAATGCGAACTGCGATTTCTCCGCGGTTTGCGACAAGCACTTTGTTGATATTGGACATGAGTGCCTACTTCGCCCAGCGCGCGGGACGTTTCTCGATGAATGCCCGCATCCCCTCGCGCCCTTCCTCACCCTGGACGGCGGCGGCGAATTCCCTGGCTGCGTTGTCTAGTAGCTGCTCATGTTCGACCCGTCCAACACTTAGGATCAGATCCTTGGTTACTCGGTTAGCCGCCGGTGCACACCGCATGATTTGCTGAAGCTGGTGTTCGGCAACAGACTCCATATCCTCACTCGAGGTCGTGGTGAAGTGCGCGACACCAAGTGCGCGTGCCTCGTCACCATCGAAGCGCGCGCCCGTCAGAATCAGTCGACGGGCCTGCGTCAGGCCAACACGCGCAACCACGAACGGTGCTATCTGTGCGGGCGGGATGCCGAGAGTTGTCTCCGGCATACCGAATTGTGCTCCGCGATCGGCGATCGCAATATCGGATACGCAGGCCAGACCGAAGCCACCGCCTAATACAGCGCCCTCAAGGAGGGTGACGACGACCTGTGGCGCAGCATTGACCTGGGTAATCATGTGCCCGAACGTTCGATTAAGGGTGAAGAGGCGATCGTCATCGGATCCGCCCGCGGATTTCCCTGCAACAGACATATCCTTGATATCACCACCCGCGCAGAAATTGCCTGCAGCGCCCCGAAGTACCACGGCCCGAATCTCGGTGCTTTCGGCAATGGCGGCAAATGTATCCAATAGCTCCTCAACCATTGCTAACGTCATGGCATTGCGAGAATCCGGACGATTCAGTGTAATTCTCAGCACACCAGAGTCCTGGTGCAGTTCGATGGTGTTGCAATCGGGGAGATCTATTGTCATGAGTATTAGTCGCGTATTGGCGTATTCGGATTTTGCTTAAAAACGTGCAATGCCGAAGGTATTGGTTCTGGTCGTGCGCTGGTCAGCTTCGCGGCATACGTCGAGTACAAACGCGAGTATCGTGCGCGTGTCGCGAGGATCAATCAGCCCGTCGTCCTCTAGTCGAGCCGTGCTCGCGAGGGCAGTGGTTTGGCTCTCGAGCAATTCACGGGTGCCTTTTTCCATTGCGTCGAGTTTCGCCTCGTCAACGCCTCCGGCCTTTTTCATCTTCGCCTCCATTACTGTTCGCAACACCATGCCTGCTTGTGCGCCGCCCATAACGGCAGTCCGGCTGTTCGGCCACGAAAAAAGGAAACGAGGGTCGAAACCTCGACCGCACATCGCATAGTTGCCCGCACCGTAGGAGCCACCGACATTGATGCTTACTTTGGGAACGCGGGCGTTGGCGACAGCCTGAATCATCTTGGAACCGTGTTTGAGGATGCCGCTACGTTCGGACTCAGTCCCCACGATGAATCCCGTTATGTTGTGCAAGAACAAAATCGGGATGCTGGCTTGCTCACATAGCTGTATAAACTGGCCGGCTTTTGCGGCGCCATTAGCTGTGATCGGACCGTTGTTTCCTATGGCGCCACAGGCGTTTCCCATGATCTCGATATGACCGCAAATCGTTTGAGCGTCGTAGCTTGATTTGAATTCGACAAAATCTGATCCGTCGGCGATACGGGCGATGATCTCCCGACAGTCATACGGCATTTTTGGGTCTTCAGGTACCACGCCGATGAGTTCGTCCGCGGAGTAAAGCGGTTCTCTGCAGTTCTTACGTTCGGCAACCGGCCGTTGTTCATTCCACGGAATCTTCGCGAGAATCTCGCGGGCGATGCGAATCCCGTCAGCATCGTCCTCGGCCAGGTAGTCGCTGACACCCGACACTACGCTGTGCATTTCGGCACCACCCAGTTCTTCGTCGCTGGCGATTTCGCCAGTCGCAGCCTTGAGTAGTGGTGGGCCCGCAAGGTACATGGTCGCCTGGTTACGCACCATGATGATGTAGTCGGAAAGCCCTGGCTGGTAGGCACCGCCCGCAGTTGCGCTACCGTGCACGACTGTGATTTGAGGTATACCGGCGGCTGACAGGCGCGCCTGGTTGGCGAAGCCCCTGCCCCCGGGTACAAATATCTCGCCGGCATAAGTAAGGTTTGCACCACCGCTTTGCGATAGCGAGACGATGGGAAGCTTGTTCTCGCCTGCAATATCCTGCAGCCGCAGCTTCTTGTACAAACCGGTCGGCGTGATGGTGCCGCCTTTAACCGCGAAATTGTCGACGATGACGAGACACCGGACCTGCGACACATAGCCGATACCCGCAATGGCTCCCGCACCGGCGCCCGTTCCATCCTTGTCGTCATGTTTCATATAGCCGGCTAACGACGACAGTTCGAGGAATGGACAGCCAGGGTCGAGAAGCAGATTCAAGCGTTCTCTTGGCAAAAGCATGCCCCGCGCCGCAAATCGCTCGTGTTTCGCCTCGGCCGTTGCATCGACCTTGGCTTCAATGTCCCGAAACTCGCTAACCGCCGCCAGCATCTTGTCACGGTTCGCCGCGAACCCGGCAGATTGCACATCGATAGATGACTCTAGGGTGGGCATGAGATTCTTGTGAGGCTTGAGTAGTGTCTATCCAATGGAATAACCGCGCGCGGCCAGGTCGAATAATCAGCCTCCGTAACCGTTAGTAAAGTAGGTTTTGTCACTGACATTGAGTGTTGCTCCTGCTGGTTATCAACATTTCAGGCATGTGCTTTGTTGAGCGTTGTCGTTTGCCAGTTGGTGTATTCCATCAGTCCGTGCAGCGAGTTCTCGCAGCCCAGCCCCGATTGTTTATGTCCACCAAAGGCCTGAAAAGGTGAGTACTGGTGCACTTCGTTCAGCCAAACAGTGCCCGCTTCAAGTTGGCTGCCAATGCGCTCAACCGCTTCGAGGTCTTTGCCCCAAACCGAAGCGCCAAGCCCGTAAATAGTGTCGTTGGCTCTGGCGATAACATCGTCTTCGTCAGACCACTTCAACAGCGGAAGAATTGGACCGAAAGGTTCTTCTCGTACAATCCTGGAATCGTCTGGTGGGTTGTCGACCAGGGACACGGGCACAAACCACCCCGCCGCGCTCTCGTCAATTTTGCCGCCCAGGGCAAATGAGTAGCCATTGGCATGGCAGTCGGCGAAGTAGTCTTTGACCTTGCCGTATTGCATGGAGTTTTGAATTGGACCCAGGTCGGTGTCGGCTGCGGTGCCGTCGCCGACCTTGATATTGGCGTTTATAAACTCGACCAGGGCATCGCGCACCTCGTCGTAGACGTCCTCGTGAACATACAGGCGCTTGGTCACGTTGCAGAATTGGGCGTTATTCTGGAAAGCTGCCCAGAACAATTCAGGAGCAATGGCCTTGGCATCAATGTCTGGCAGCACAATGGCCGGATCATTGCCACCGAGTTCCAGGGTCACTCGCTTGATGGTGTCCGCTGCCGAGCGCATCACATGCCGACCGGTCTCGGTCGAACCGGTGAAAGCCACTTTGTTGATATCGGGATGTGCTGTCATCCACTTGCCCAGATCATCTCCCCCACTGACCGCGCTCAACACACCGGGGGGAAAAGCCTGTTGGGCCAGCTCTACCATTTTGAGATCACACAGGGGTGTGTAGGGAGAGGGTTTCAGCACCACCGTACAACCGGCCATCAGCGCCGGGGCAATCTTCCAGATGGCTAGCAGAATAGGGAAGTTCCAGGGGACGATTGCCCCCACCACGCCCACCGGCGTAAACCGGGTGACCACGCGCCGCTCGTCTGTCTCTTCAACCAGCTCATCCGGCAGCCTCTGTGTAGCGATGGCGCGCAACCAGGTCACTGACCCAAACACTTCAAATTCTGCACCGCCGCGGGGTTTGCCCTGCTCTCGGGTCAGCAGCGCCATAAAGCCTTCCGCATTTTCCTCCAATAGATCTGCGAAGCGCTCTACTGCCGCCTGGCGCTCTTCTAGCGGCGTATTTTTCCACGATCTCTGTGCCTGGCGTGCAGCGCTCACGGCGTCATCGAGCTGCGCCTTCGATGCATCGGGTACCTGGGCGAACACGGATCGGGTCGCGGGGTTATACACCGGCAGAGTATTTTCAGTAGTGACCGTCTGCCCGTTGATGCTCATCGCAAAGTCTGTGTCTATGTTCATATCAGGTTCCTCAATCAAGTGTTTTCAGTTCGCGGCGCATCACTTTTCCGGTACTTGTTTTCGGTAAATCATCGACAAACTGCACTGCTCTTGGCACCTTGTAGGCGGCCAGGTGTTCGCGGCAGTAGGCGATGATGTCATCGGCATCCGGGGTGCTGCCCGTTTGCGGCACGATGTAGGCTTTAGCCAACTCGCCTTTGTCCTCGTCAGGTATGCTACCCACTGCGACCAGCGCCACATCCGGGTGCCCCGCCACAACCCGCTCAATTTCTGCGGGATAGACATTGAAGCCTGCGGTAACAATCATGTCCTTCTTGCGATCAACGATAAAAACGCAACCGTCTTCGTCCATCAAAGCCACATCCCCGGTGTGCAACCAGCCATCGGCTTCGATGGTATCTTTCGTGGCCTGTTCGTTGCCGTAGTAACCGTGCATCACGATGCCGCCCTTAATCATCAGCTCACCAACCTCGCCGCTCGGCAGCGTCTTGCTGGCATCTTCGGTATCGGCGATTCGCGCTTCGGTGTAGGGCAACGCCACCCCGATCGATCCATGCTTGACCGGGCCGTTGCAAGCGAAGGTGGTTCCAAGACCACCGATTTCAGTCATGCCCCACAACTCGATCAGCGGGCAGCCAAAGCGCTGTTCAACCGCCTCCATCTTGGGTACCGGCATGGTCTGGCCGCCCACCGTACAGCAGCGCAATGACGACAGATCGTAGTTGTCGAGGTCCGGGTGGTTGAGCATGAACATGTACATGGTGGGCACGCCCTCGAACAAGGTGGCGCGGTGATCCTGGATACTCTGCAGGATGGTCTTTTCCTCGAAGGCGGGGTGCAGCACCAGTGTCATGCCGTTCTGTATGGCACCGCTCATTACCACATTTCCGTAGACATGGGGACACGGCAACGCGGTGACGACTGTGTCTGCGTAATTGCGCTGGTGCATCACGGCGGTCATGGCCACGTTCAGCACGATATTGCGATGTGACAAGCAGGCTCCTTTAGGGTGGCCTGTGGTGCCCGAGGTGTAGCCGATAGTGGAGAGCGAATCGGGATCGATCTCGCCCATCTCGAAATTCTCGTCACTCCCGGCGAGAATCTCGTTAAAGGACAATATCCCGTCGGGCAGCGCTTCATCACCAAAGGCGATCAGCTCCCGAACTTCGGACTTCTCTTTCACGCCCTTGATAGAAAGCGCCCTCTCATGGGAGGCGATGACCACCGTGGCACCGCAATCATTGGCCACAAATTCGACCTCACCCGGAGTCAGCATGACGTTGATCGGGTTGATCACCGCTCCCGTCTTCAGGGCACCGTAATAGCTGACCACCCACTCCCAGCAGTTGCCGGAGTAAAGGGTTACCCGGTCGCCGGGCTTTACTCCGAGATTAACCAGCGCATTGGCACAACGATTGACCAACGCTTCGAGCTCGTTGAATGACAACTCCCGCTCCGGCAAGACGAGTGCTGTTTTATTTCCATAGCGTTTCGCTGCTGCACAGGGAATATCGCCAATTGAGTTAATCACCCTACACACTCCTACTATTGTGTATTCAAAGAATCGACGGCGTGCTCAGACTAAGCGCCAAGATGGGGTGCCTCGCCACTGGGCTTTCTGGCGTGCGTCTTTAAATAGGCCGCAATACGAACAACAAGCACAAGCAGCCCCAGGACCGTGTACACAATGTCTATCGTCTTGACCTGGGCACTCAAAGCCTGACCGGCATAACTCACCCAGATCGCCGCCCAGAAATACCAGATACAAGCGAGATGCAGCCAACGCCAGTGCTGCGGGCGCATTTTTCGGCGCAGAGGAAAAAATGAAGTAACAGTCATAGCGATCAGAAAGATGTAGCTGACAATGCGGATAAACAGGCCGTCGGGCGTGTGCAATACCTCCCAGTAATAGGAAGCGTGCAAAGCAAACAATACAGCGATGAACACCGCCTGCCAGCCAAATCCGGCAGCGAAGGATAAACCTGTGTAACGGCGGTTGCGAGCAAGCCAGCTTGACAAGCTGCCGGGGAAAAGCTGTGTGAGGGCGGAAGTGACAAAGGCGATGAAGACCCAGGGGGATGCGAACTGTACCGACAGACGAATTAGCTTGACCGTGGATTCTGGCGTCGATACACCTATCAATACCAGGCCCGCCATCATGCCGACGAATGTCACGGCAGCAATCAGGAAAAAAAGCGGCCACCCGTTGAGAGATTTGTTCTCCAGCGCGCTCATTCCACCACTTCACTTACTGCCCGGACTGCCGCATCGCTGGACCAGCATTAGCTTGCATGGTTAATGTGCTCGCAAGCAGGACCACCCGTAAACACAGTTTTTTCATGGGCGCTTCTCCTATTCATAAGTTGTTGGTGCCGACGCTTAGAAGTTGATATTGAATTCTGCCCTTACCATGCGCTTATAGCCCCAGTGAAGACTCTCTCCCCAGCCGAAATCCCATCGAGACGCTGCATAGTCTTCATCGGTGATGTTGTCTGCTGCGATGGCCAGATCCCAGCGTCCGCTCTCCCCTGTGTACGTTACTTTACCGTTGAGCAAGCCGTAGGCATCCTCCTGGTAATCGTTGGAGGCCTCATAGTAGAAGTCATCCGTCCAGGTGTACTGGGCGAACCAGTTGAGATCACCGGCCAGGAAGTTGTGGTTGAAGTTAACGCCGGCAGCGAAAGTGTTCTCCGGTGCAAAGGCCAGTTCGCTACCCTCTAGATCACCCTCGGTAATCTCGGCGTCGAGATAGGCATAGTTGGCCATCAGTACCAGATTATCCACCGGTGAATAGGAGACCTCCATTTCAAGGCCTTTGGTCTCAGCGGTCGCGGCGTTAGATATCACCTGCCCGAACTCAAGCGTTAAGGACTGCATCTGCAAGTCGTCATAGTCGGTGTAGAATACCGATCCGTTCAGCTGAACCTGGTTGTCCAACAGTGTCGACTTGAGACCAAGCTCATAGGCGATGCTGGTTTCGGGATCAAAGGGCGCAATAGTATCGCCCAGCCCATCGCCGTTAGTGTCAGCCGCCGAGACATTGAAACCACCGCCTTTGTAGCCTTTTGCCACGCTTGCAAAAACCATCGCGTCGTCGCCAATGTTGTACTGCGCTACGAGGCGAGGTGTCCATTCATTCCAGGTTTCGTTGCTGCATAACTCGCCGTCCGTCGGCCCACCGCCGCCGACTCCGATATCGTCTGCCGGTGTATTAGAGCACCAGTCCTTGTCATCGTAGGTGTAGCGCAGGCCACCGATCAGGGCTAACTTATCATTCACGTTCCAGGTGGCGTCCGCATATACCCCATAAGACGTGTTGTCGGCCTTGTTCGTGACATGCGTGGCTGCCACAGTACCGAAGCCAAAGGCGGTATCAATGAGCTCGGTACTCCAATCGGGGGAGTCCAACTCTTCAGAGTAATAACTCACTCCCGCGAACCAGGATAGAGAATCCGAGCCGCCAGACAGCCGAAATTCCTGGTAAACGGTGTCCGCGCTATCTTCAGTGCTAAAGAAGACAGTAGAAGCACCGAAGACCGGCCCTAAAATGGCATCTATGACATCATCAGCTGCAGTATTATCAGCGTCTGAACGATAATCGACCTCTCCACTGCGCACATCGGTGATAGAAACCAATGCCAGCGAATCATTGATATCCCAGGTGAGACGCACCCCAAAACCGTCATCTTCCACTTCCTCATAATTTGGATTGCTGGTTACGTATTTGTCGGGATACTCTTCACCAGGGTCTGCGAGGTTGAGTGGGATGTTAATGGCACTGGTATAGTTCGTCTCGGCGTTGCTGTAGTTTGCCCGGAGCAGGGCTTCAAAGTTGTCCGTGACATCCCAGCGCGCCGTAAGACGTATTGTGTCGCTTTCTGTATAGGCATCATCACCACTGTTGACTTCCTCCCACATGCCCTCCCATTTCTTTCCCTGATAGGCGAGACGCAACGCAAAGGAATCACTGACAGCGAGATTTCCGATCACCTCATAACGACGCTGCCCCTCGTCGCCATAAGCAAGCCCCAAGTTTAGCTCGTTCTCATCACCAGGTTTATTAGTTATCAGACTAATAGCCCCGGCAGATGAGTTGCGGCCAAACAGGGTGCCCTGTGGGCCCTTGACCACTTCAATACGGCTGATATCGAAGAACGCACCGGTGGCAAACATGTTGCGCCCTATATAGGCGTCGTCAAAAAATACACCCACAGAAGGATCTGAACCGATGGTGTCGTCATTACTGCTAATACCGCGAATCGCCCACGAATTTGTGGCAAGCCCGTAATCCGACCCGGTGAGCCCGGGCACCATCGGTATGATTTCGGTAATGGTGTTGACCCCGGTTTGCTCTAGCATTTCCCCGGTAACTGCACTAATTGCGATGGGCACATCCTGAAGGTTTTGCTCACGCTTTTGCGCGGTAACAACGATTTCGTCCAGCTGGGCATAAACCGATACAGGGACTAGCAAAGCGACCATTGCCGCCGACAGCAGCAACTTTTGAATAGTATTCACTTGCTTCTCCATTTCATTATTACAAGTCATAATTTTCCGGCTCTGAGCGGGTCTTCCGAAACAACTAAATCATCGCGTCGAGCATCTAATCGCGGCTCGCAGCGAACCCCGAAGATGTCGGATCGATGAAAGATCCTTGAGCCGGCATGGCTTCTTTTTGAGGATTGCGTAGCTTTTTTATAGTAGCGAACAAACAGTAACCAAGCAAGCGCTTGGTTGCTACTTGGTGGGTCGCCGACCTAGAATCGTGCCTGATCGGCCCGTTGGGCCCCTCTTCGACTCCGTGGAGAATTTGGTGGACATAGGTGCAATCAGGCGCAATCTCGTAGCCGATGGCCGGGTTTCAGATCCCGACAGCGCCAAGAGCAGGCTACTCGCCGCCGCGGCAAAACTGTTTCGGGAAAAAAGCTACGCCGGCACGACTGTTCGCGACCTGGCTGCCGAGGTAGGCATTCTGTCAGGCAGTATCTTTCACCATTTCAGCAACAAAGAAGAAATCCTGTTTGGAGTGATGCATGAGGTGGTCATTGCGATGGAGGAGGCGCTGAAGGACTCCGTCACAAAGGCGGAAACTACACGCGACAAAATTCGGGCGCTCATCACCACCGAATTGAACTTCCTTCACGGTGAGGCTGGAAATGCGACCGCGGTGCTGATCTATGAATGGCGAGTCTTATCGAGAGAACAACAGCAGAAAATTCTCAAAGGAAGGGAAAACTATTTCAAGTATTGGCACGAAACGTTGCAGCAGGCAAAGGCTGATGGACTGACCGTGATTGAGCCAGAATACCTTCGGCAACTGCTACATGGCGCGCTCGCATGGACGACTTATTGGTACAAGTCAGATGGAAAGCTATCGATAGAGCAGTTATCTGATCGTGCGCTTGCTCTTGTAATCAAAGACTGATTCCTAGATAGGTCCTTGACTACGAGTGTCAGGGGTCGACTTGATTACTAACCAGCTCCTCTTACAAACGCAATCACTTTCCTTGGCAGATCTTCACGGCGTTTTGCGTGAGACCCTGACACGTATCGACGAACGGTCAGCGACTGGCATTTTGCTCCCGAACCCGACGTTTTGGCGTTCCGTTTGTTGCTTGCCAGACTTGCGGATTCACGATTCACGCCTCGGACAGCGCCCCAGAACCGAAAAAGCTCAACCACCGATAAGTGATTGAGCCTTTTAATAACAATGGCGCGCCCGGAGAGATTGATTCCTCGCTACGCTCGTCACCCCTTCGGGGCGCCTTCGGCGTCTGTCGGAACGCCATTTTCTATACGGCCTGGCGTTTCGCAAACGAGATTCGCGGGTTTTTCCCCGCCTTAGTGGCCATCTTTACCAAGTATTCGATAGAGAAGCCGCTCACCTTCCCACCGACGATTTTACTAATTTTCGGTTGTGGCACATCAAAGTACTCCGCCGCTTTCACCTGGGTAAGTTTCTTCCTCTTAATAAACTTCTCAATCTCGACCGCAAGGTCTACTCGCATTGCCAATGCAACGGACTCTTCATCGGTAAATCCGAGATCTTTGAAAACGTTACCCTTAGTAACTGTTGTTTTCATAACTGATACTCCATTTCTATCTCTAACTTTCTCACTTTCTATCAAAAGCCTTTAGCCGCTCTTTTGCTGTATCGATGTCGGCTTTTGGTGTCGTTCTGCTCTTCTTGATGAAACTGTGTAGCACCACTATCTTTGTACCCAATCTGATTACGTACATCGTTCGATATTGATTGTTGCGATCGCGTGCACGCAACTCACGGACACCCGAGCCAACAGTCTTCATCGGTTTGAAATCCTTTGGCAATTCACCAATTTGAAGGCGGCGCAGATCGCTGCCGAGATCGATGCGAACGGATTTCGGAAACGCCTGTAAAACCGATAGCGAATCGCCTAGCCAGACAATGTCCTTTTCATCCTTGCCCATTGTTGCAATTATACCTAATAAGGTCTATTTCTCAACGTTAGAATAGACCTTTTTCGGTATATTCTTGCAGAAGTAGTCGGTCAGCCGTTCTATCATCTTCTGTTTGAAAGCTACCGAGTACGGTCGGGGCATGTCGGATCCTCATGGATGCGACGACTACCCTGACACAGGGGGGCCGGAATAAGGTGTGAACTATGTGATCGGAATTCACTGTTGGATTGCTGGCCAAAACTGGCGGTGAGCTACGATACCCATTTAAGCAACCGACTAAACGTCAGTGCTTGTGTCGCGTAAGTCCAGTTCCGTTACGTCGAATGGGACAAAGGGACAGTGGATTCGCAAAAAGAAAAGCTCAACCACCGCTAAGTGATTGAGCTTTCTTGAAAAAATTGGCGCGCCCAGAGAGATTACTTGAAACAGCCCGAAGGCTGTTTCAACCCTGCGGGCTTCGCGCCTGCGCCGCTCCGGATCAAAACGCTAGCGCGTTTTGTCGAACGCAGCCCTTCGGGCTGCATAGTTCGAACTCTCCGGGCGAAAAACAAAAGGGCCTCGTAAAGGGGCCCTTCAGTTTTTGGCGCGCCCGGAGAGATTCGAACTCCCGACCACCTGGTTCGAAGAAGTAACCGTAGAAACTCAACCTAATAATAACAGTAAGTTAGATGACCCGCCCTCACCTATCTTGCCGTTACGTACCTCCGAGACTCGCTAGAACTCGGCAAAACGCTACGTTTTCCTTGAGGGAATATGGCGGACGGCCCTTCTCAGTCTCCGTTTTCATCGTCAGCGAGATAATGGCTACTTGTTGCCCTCATTTACGCAACAAGCGCCCTAAGTCGATCGCTCACTCCATCATCAAGACCGGCTGTCTCCTTTACAAGGTTGCACTGCATATTTACGCGAGAGACCTCAAGGAGAGATCTATCCAAATCTCGACCTTTCTCATTTGTGAACCATTCCAACACTGTAGAGAGATGCCAAATTGCGGGCTTGCCGTCGTGAACAGGTAGAGGAAATTTCGGCCCGCTCTTTATTAGCAACTTGCGCATGTTCTGGCGAGAGAACCCTAAGATGTTTGCAATATCGGTTAATCCGACGAAATCTGGCGATGCTTCGATCAACCTAACGCCTGGAATGGTTCGCTGCACATCAGACAATGCACTAAGAATCGCTTCGCCTGCAGAGGGAGCTTCGCGGGTGAAATCAAGCGCCAGACGACCGTGCTGACCGATGCCAATGAGCGCATCATCGCAACCATCGGCAAAAAGTTGCTCCACGAAAACCTCAGGGTCTACATCCTGCTCTGGCAGTGCAAATTTCAATGTAAAATCGTACTGGCTCATATCAAATACTCGTGCTTACTTTTAGTCGTCTTTCTCTGTGCAGTTATCAACAACTCTTCTAATTTGCTTAGCGTGATTAGCGGCGTTTCGCGGTGTACTTGAAATGCTCGCAATACAGAACGCGCCGCATCGACACTCTTTTTCGTTGTATGGGCAATACATCTTCCCCCACGCGTGAGAACCGCCAACTTCTATTCGCCACCCAAATTCCTCTGCATATCTGATCGCCTTTTCCACTTCCTTTTTCGGATGCCGCTTTCGTGTCATTGCAATACTTTTCAGGCGAAGATTAGATGGTTAATAAGGGGTTGTCAAGTGACAACCTCTCAAAAAGCTACGCTGGGCATCTATCTTTACAGGGAACCGGCCTGTAACTAACTGTTTTTATTGTGTTCATTTAGCTCGAATACCAGATTCGAAGAAGTAACAGTAGAAATTCGACCGAATAGAAACAGTAAGTTAGATGGTCCGCCCTTACTCTTAATCCCGCCGAACGCCATTGAGAATCGCTAAATCTTGCCAAGACGCTACGATTTCACTGCATATCGGCAAGCACGCCCCGCCGATCTTCGCGGACTTTACTAGTCTCCTGATCGGATAACCGTTCTCGTACCTAATTGCCTTAGTTCCTGTTCTTGCTCTCTTATCAGACCCGTATGGGGCTTGAGGGAAAACTGTGCATTCCTGAATGTTGTCGGCCCCTCTAGGATTTCGAGCCCAACATCGACTTGGCACACCGATCGGTCAAATCTAAGCCATCGTCCATGAGCGTGTCTCATCATCTGCGCGTCATGAAGCCAGTATAGCGAGACCCTCCTCGGCCATTATCGGCCTTTTCAGAAACGTCCGCGATAGTGGGGTTAAACCCGAAGACGCTGAAGAGTATTTAGTACGCCTAAAGGCCGAAGCCTATGAGGCTGCCCGAACCGGAGTACCGGCTGAGCACAATTGGCAGGACGCAGTTGTTCAATATCTCGAAGACAGCGTTGATAAACGCAGTCTGGATGACGACAAGGCGCACCTGTTAAAGCTCGATCCGTATCTCCGTGGATATCGACTTACAGACCTCAACATGAGTGCTCTGCGACCGTTTATCCAGGACCGAAGGCTGAAAGATGGTGTGGCTAATTCGACCATCAATCGGGCTCTCGAGATCGTTCGACGCATTCTCTATTTGGCTCGCGATGACTGGGGCTGGATCGTGCGGGTTCCGAAAATCCGTATGTTGAAAGAACCCAAACGTCGCGTGCGTTTTCTCAAGGAGGAGGAAGCGGATCGGCTGATGTTGGCGTTGCCCGAGCATTTAGTGCCTGTGGTGCGATTTGCTTTGGCGACCGGATGCAGGATGAGGGAAATCCTGCGGATGGAGTGGGACCGCGTTGACTTTGATCGGCGTGCGGCCTGGCTTGATCCGGGCACCACAAAGAACGGAGACGGTCGCGGTCTTCCCCTTAATCGGGACGCAATCTTGGCGCTGAGAAGCGTTCAAGGACTGCACGAACGTTGGTGCTTTACCTACCAGGGGAAGAGCATGGAAGCCATTGGCTCTGCGTGGAAACGCTCTTTGCGGCGTGCCGGAATCGATAAATTTCGATTTCACGACCTCAGGCATACCTGGGCGAGTTGGCACGTGATGAACGGAACCACGCTACAGGAGCTAATGGAGTTAGGCGGTTGGAAGTCGTACGAGATGGTTCTTCGGTACGCGCACTTGGCACCGGAGCATCTATCGGATGCGGCAGCGCGAATCGAACGGGGCTTAGAAGTCGTAACGAGTGACGCTACGATTTCGCTACGTTGATAAAACTAAGGGCCTACCGAAAACGGTAAACCCTTGTTTTTATTGGCGCGCCCGGAGAGATTGATTCAGATCGCCTTTGGGCGATCTTCGCCCCTTCGGGGCGCCTGCGGCGTCCAAAACGCTAACGCGTTTTGTCGAACGCAGCCCTGCGGGCTGCACAGTTCGATCTCTCCGGCCCCAAAAAAATAGGGACCCATTCGGGTCCCTATATTTTTTGGCGCGCCCGGAGAGATTCGAACTCCCGACCACCTGGTTCGAAGCCAGGTACTCTATCCAGCTGAGCTACGGGCGCGTGCTTCGTTCTAACTGAGACCGAATGCTCTCATTTTTTGGTGATAGAAGGGAAGGTGTGCCGGATCACGGCTTCCATAACAATCGCAGCGCAATCGGCGTTGCCACCGTCGTCACTACCGCCATGATGACAATTGCGGAGAAAAGGCTCTGGACAATTATGCCCGGTGGAGTCGGTTGCAGGAAAAGGCCGGCCTCAAGCGCAACGCCGGCGATGATCAACTCTACGGCGCCGCGGCCGCTCATTCCCACGCCAACCAGAACGGACTCACGCTTTGAGAAACCGGCCCAATACGCTGGGAATCCCGAACCAATCATTTTGCTCGCAAGCGCAAGCAGCGTCAGTGTAATAACGAACACAGGCACCTGGCTTACACTGCTGAAATCGAGATGGAAGCCGACGGATACAAAAAAGATCGGTGCCAGAAAGCCCCGCGTGAGCCCCGACATCTGTTGCTCGACGCGGTCGTAGATTTCTTTATTGACCATCTTTGGATGAAAGAACATGCCGGCCAGAAATGCACCGATGATGAGATGGAGCTCCATATACTCGGCAAGAACCGCATACGCGAGGGCGCCAATGAGTAACATGCTGAAGTCCACCTCGGGAAAACTCAGGTGCCTGAAATACCCTCCGATAAATGGAAAGATGTACAGCCCGATGGGAATGGTCATGGCGAAGAACAGCAATACCTTTCCGACGACGGGCAGCAGATGCCCGATATTGAAAGCCCCGGTACCACCACTGCCAATCGCGGCCAATAACAGCGCCATCAGGAACAGGCTAAGCACATCATCCCAGAGCGCCGCAGCAATCACTGCTTTGCCGACCCTGGATTCGAGAGCGCCCAGATCCATGAATATCCTGACGGCCACCGGTACCGCTGTGATGGCCAGGGCGACGCCGAGAAAGAGGCATTGCGCCATTTTGAACGACGAATCCGGGAGGACCAGTATGCCCAGAGCGAATCCTGCGCTGACCGGAACAAACATGCCACCTATTGCGATCAGAACTGCCGATTTGGAGGATCTCGCGAAGTCCAGTGGCTCCATACGTATGCCGGCCAGCAACATCAGGAAGAACATGCCGAGCTCGGCGAGCCCGGCGAATATTTCACTGTTCGCAGTAAACCAGAGCGCCGGCACTACACCCTGGAATCGTTGCAGCAGAAACCCGAGAAAAATGCCGGCAACGAGTTCACCAACCAACGCCGGCAGTTGGGCACGCTCGGTAAGTTCCGCGAACGTCCGCGTAACCACCAGCAGGATCAGAATAATCAAAAGAACATTCAGTGCCGTATCCTCCGCAGCCCAGGCTCACCCCCGTCCGAGCCAGAAACCACGTTCCCACCTTCGCCCATTATCACGCTAAATGACGCCGGCAGACAGGGTCGCTGGCTGCGGCTTCCCCTGATTCCGATAAGGGCTCCCTCGT
>Ga0224508_10000971_pt1 | contig 26395 bp, 23 predicted proteins | sample SF_Jan12_sed_USG_4_FD_170157 | JGI IMG/M metagenome (GOLD analysis project Ga0224508, IMG submission 170157) | Sediment microbial communities from San Francisco Bay, California, United States - SF_Jan12_sed_USGS_21 | ecosystem: Environmental > Aquatic > Marine > Sediment | place: USA... | reverse complement strand
CTAGTGGTTCAAGGCGATGTTGTTATATTCATTCCAAAATGGAGATTAGATTCTCAAAGACTAATTCGTGAAAAACAACTAACTCTACGTCGTCTCAAGGCTTTGATTGATATTGTTTCTGACAACGATGACATGAAAGAAGATGCAGAAATAATTCATGAAAAATACAAGTCAAAACTTGTATCCTTAGATGAAACGGAAAGTCAAATCAAAGCAAAACTTGAACAAAGATTAACCGAGTTAGACGAACAATTGAAATCCGCAAAAATGTTGGTATTTGATGCAAAATTACAACACAAAAGCGACGAAATATCTGCTGCCACATTTGAGACCGTGAAGACATGCACAACTCAGCTAATTGAGCATATCACACACGAAACAGCAGAAATCTCAAATGTGCAAAAAAGAATTTTAGACCTTAATGTTGAAGCACAAAATGCAGCAGCCCCTTCACAACAAGTACTGCAGGATTCGGCCGTATCATATCTGGACAATTCTGAACAGCAACAAAATGTTCAGTCCATACTTCCAGAGGCACCAATAAATGAACCAATCACCTCAACTTTTAACCCACCAAGTGAAGCTGAGCAATTACCACCAATACCAGAAGCTCCAGTGGAAGCTGAAGCTGCAACAAACTTTCCAGAACCACCCCAACAGGTGACACCAGAAACTTCTAAGGACACTCCTGATGACAACGATTGGCTTGCCCGAATGGAAGCACAATAATTTTTTTATTATTTTTATCTATGAATTCTAAAATTTAGAATTATTTGATATCATGGGAATATTTTATTCTGAATCAGAGACTGCAACATCTATTTTTTCAAAATATCGATCAATAAGATTTATGCTAACTGCAACAAAAATAAAAAGAGAAAAAGTTACAAGAGTTATTTGATACTTTTCTAGGCACAAAAAATTTCAAATCTATAAAAAATTTTTAATGATAGGCACACTCTGGTCAACAATACCTTTGTACCGATCAGATCCTGTTGACTTGATCCTCATAAATCCCAGTACTCGATCGATCGATCCTCTAAGAAAAAATGACTAAAACACAGCAAGCAACAATATTTGAAAACAATCCAGATTCAAGTTCGTATGAATACAAACAATCTATTGATCAATTAAGAGATCAATTTCAAAAATTTGGTTTAACTGCAAATCAATGCAAGGTCTACATATTCTTAGGAAAGTATGGCTCAAATACTGCACCAGAAGTTTGTCGTGCACTACAACTCCCAAGAACAGAAACATATCATCTCTTATCCACTTTGCAACACAAGGGGGTAATTTCTGCAACTTTTCAACATCCAATAAAATTTTCTGCAGTATCTCTTACAAATGCGATAAAATCATTGGTTAATACTGAAAAAGAACGCGTAAAAAAACTTGAAAGTCAAGAGGAAGAGCTAGCCAAAATTTGGAATTCTATTCCTAACTTCCACAATGAACAAAACACTGCAAAAGAAGACAAGTTCCAAATCTTACAAGGTGAAAACCAAATCTATGGTAAAATAAATGATATGATAATTAACACAAAAGAAGATTTTCAAATAATTGGAAGTGAAAAAGATTTCTTAAAATTTTATCATACAAACTTTTTAGAATCTCTTGACAAATCTGATTTCAAATTAAAGATCTTAACCAATTCTTCAACAAGAACTCAATATGTTTTTGACGAAATTGATAGAACAAGTGTAAAAAAGATTCCAAGTACTGCCAACAGTGATATTTGCTTTGTGATCAAAGATAATCAAGAGGTCCTATTCTTTATGAAAAATTCTGAAACTGGAAAAGAAAATATCTCTGCAATGTGGACTAATTCTGAGTCAATGATTTATTCTAAAAAATTATTGTTTGATTTGCTTTGGTCAAAATCAAAATCTCTCTAGAAAGAAGTCTGCATAGTTGAATCTTGAGATTATTATGCTAAATGTTTGTTTTTTGTTTTCTAGAAAAAACTTGTTTTAATTCAATAAAAACTCTCTAAAATGTCATAATTAAGAGGAATTGTATCCACAAATAGCCTTAGAAAATATTCTGATGATTGGATTTGTTTTCATCTAATTACGTAATTCTTTCTAATTCGTGTCTAGAAGAACTAGATCTAATCAAAATTCTTGATGATTAGAACTAAAATAATTCCGAATCTAATTTACAGTTGATATTAAAAACAATAATTGAAGATAGGATTTTGATATTAATCTTTACTTTTCTCTTTACTAGTGAATTTGAGTGTTCAAAAAGCCATCCACTACTCCCAACGTACTACAAGCCATAGTAATTTCAATAAAATTAATGTTTGTCACTGCTTCATATGCCAAAATATTAGCCGAACCTCTGATCTTTCTATCATTATTTTGTTGAAATTGTCTATCTTATGAACATAAAAATAATTTAGCGATCGGTGGCACTTCTTTGTTCTAGTTTTTTTAATATCTTTTTTGCCTTGACGAAATATTGAGTCAGAGACATCTCACGGTGTTAGCTGGAGCCCCCAAAGCTCACATAAACTAGTTAACATGTTAATTTGCCTCCACTTTTGAGGAGGCATCTTAGAAAAAAAATTAGAATCTAAATTGTTAGATTTCTTTTATGTGTGATTTGATTTTTGCAACAAGTTCGGGAGTTACCTCCAATCCTTGATGTTTTTCTTTGGCATGCTCTGCAACCTTGCTCAAAAGATCTTCCTCAGTATCTGCAGTGGCTGACCAACCACAATCAGACCCTACATCTGCACAACTAATACTTTTTGTCATACCAAGCCTTGGGAAAGTAGAATTTATTAAATTTCCCAAATTATTCGAAGTTAAACTAACATTTAGAAACATGAATCTACATAGTTTGGTTAATGTCAGAGATTTTTAACATTGGACTTGGAAATAACCGCCCGGAAATAAGAAAACAATCCGAATCTGACTTTGTATCTTTTTGGGATAATCAGGCCAAAAAACTTTGTTGGTTTTCCCCATGGCAGAAAACTCTAGAATGGAATCCTCCCTTTGCAAAATGGTTTCAAGGAGGTTCTATTAATGCATCGTACAATGCTTTAGATATTCATCAGGAAACCAATTCACAAAAACCTGCCATAATATGGGAAGCGGAATCTGGCGAATCAAGAATTCTAACTTACAGGGATTTATGGATGGAAGTACAAAAATTTGCAAACGCTCTCAAATCTTTAGGTATCAAGAAGGGTGATAGAGTTACAATATATCTTCCAATGGTTCCAGAACTTCCAATTGCTATGCTTGCATGTGCTAGAATTGGTGCTACACACACAGTAGTTTTTTCTGGTTTTAGTTCTGCATCCTTGAGAGAGAGAATAGAAGATTCAAGATCAAAACTTGTTATCACATCAGATGGTGGATATAGACGAGGGAAGATAATAAAACTAAAAGAAATAGTTGATGAGGCAATTCAAGATTTTGATTTTGTAAAAAATGTAATTGTTCTTGAGAGAACAAAAGAACCATTCCAGTTAACTTCTAAAGATAAAATCTGGAGTGAACTGGTTCAAGGTGCTTTGGCTGAATGTGAATCTGAAAGGCTTGATAGCCTTCATCCTTTGTATATTTTGTACACTTCAGGAACTACTGGAAAACCAAAAGGAGTCTTGCATGGAACAGGGGGCTATCTCGCCCATTTACATTCAACATTTGGATGGGCCTTTGACATTAAAGACTCTGATGTCTTTTTTTGCACTGCTGATATTGGTTGGGTTACAGGACACAGCTATGTTGTATATGGACCACTTTTACATGGTGCTACTGAAATAATTTTTGAAGGTGCGCCTGACTATCCTGATGCATCAAGGATGTGGGAAATTATTCAAAAATACAAAGTTACAATTTTCTATACTACCCCTACTGCCTTGAGAATGTTTATGAAATTTGGAAATGATATTCCACGCTCTTTTGATTTGTCATCACTTAGACTGCTAGGTACTGTAGGGGAGCCAATTAATCCCGAGGTTTGGAGATGGTACTATACAATAATTGGAAAAGAAAAATGCCCCATTATTGATACATGGTGGCAAACTGAGACTGGAGGAATGATGATTTCTCCACTGCCTGGAATTGAGACTATTCCCCTAAAACCTGGCTCTGGGACAAGGCCTATTCCAGGTGTAAAAATCTCAGTTGTGGATGAAGAAGGTAGACCTGTAAAACCTAACACCAAAGGATATCTTATAATTCAAAACCCATGGCCTGGAATGCTTCTGACATTATGGGGTGATGATGAAAAATATCAAAAAACATATTGGTCAAAATACCAAAACATCTACTATTCAGGGGATTTTGCAAAAATCGATGAAGATGGATACTTTTGGTTGCTGGGTAGAGCCGACGATGTTCTCAAGGTAGCAGGCCACAGAATAGGAACCGCTGAGATTGAAAGTTGTATTGTATCTCATCAAGATATTGCAGAATCTGCAGTTTGTGGAATTCCTGATGACATTAAAGGTGAAGTAATTATTTCATTTGCAGTACTAAAAGAGAATGTAAAAAAAGATTGGTTGATCTTAAAACATGAAATTTTCGAGAAAATTAGAAAGGATATTGGTCCAATTGCCACTCCAAAACAAATCTATTTTGTCTCAAAACTACCTAAAACTCGTAGTGGGAAAATAATGAGAAGACTTCTAAAATCAATTGCAAATAATGAAAAAATTGGTGATACAAGTACACTTGAAGATGGCACTGCTGTATCAGAAGTGCAATCAGCTTTTGAAGAATTGCAAAAATCTATCAATGAAAAAAATTCTTAAAATTTTAGAACTTTTTTAATTCAGTAAGATTAGTTGATGATAACAAATCAAACATTTTTTTTAATCCATCATACTCTGATTTTTCATTTTGATCTAGTTTTGAGTAGTCTTTGCTTATTTCATCTAGTCTTAACTCTGCCTCATTAAAAAAATACTCGTATTCTTTTATCTTCTCATCATCCATTTCTGTAAGATCAAAAATTACCGTGTTGCTTCCTATTAGATTCTCTTTCTCATCGTATAGACTAACTGCATGAAGTACGGCAGGAAAGGTAGTATTGTCTTGTCTTTTGAATGTAATTTTTTGATGGGAGACCTTTCCTGTTTCAAACCATATTTTTAAGGAATCATTCATGTCAGTCCAAGAGTCTTTTGGAACATGCTCAAAAATTGTCCTTCCAAGAATTTCCGATTTTGCAAAACCTAATTTTGAGGCATATGTGGAATTACAATCAAGAATTATCCCAATAGAGTTTATTCTTCTCCACATTACAGGTGCATCTTTTAGAATTTTTCTTGCATCAGTTTGGTGCACTTTCTAAAATACATGCACCTGTTTATTAAATTAAAATCTCTTCAAAACCGTTGATAATGCATAGCAATTATCCAATTCATTTTTTGATTGGTGTTTTTAAAATTAATTTATGAAAGATGGTAATTTTTAACTTTAGCGAGTTTGCCGAAGGTCAAAAATCCCATCCTCCAAGCATGAATAAAAACTAACACTATTAGGATAATATTTGGGACAAAATGAACATTCCCAGATTCAATTAAGAGCTTATTTCCTAACTGTTACAATTTGGACAGACAACATACTATATACTAAAAAACACGATTAAATTCATGAAGGTACAGGTAAAAGATCCTGATGATGGGTTTTCTGACTTATTAAAAAGGATTCTAAACTCAAAAGAAGTAGAAAATTTGGTAACTCAGGAATCTGAGGCCAAATCTGATCAAATCAAGGAGGATTCAATTGATGCTTTTAAAATCCGTCAATTAGAACAAAAACAGGAATTATTAGTAGGACTCACTAATTTATTGTTTAAAAAATTTGAAGAACTTCACCCATCTAAAAAATATTCGAAATTCGAATTTACAGATCTGTCTTGGTATAAAAAACTAGGTACAGTTTAACCGATATCTTTTAGATCTTCTTAGATGATTAAAATATAAATTAAATTACGTATTCGATTTCAGCAAAGATGTCAATAATAATATTTTTAGGTTAAATTTTACCAGGATTTAAAATTGTTCAAAAAAACAAAAAAAAGTTTTAGTGCTATCATTTATTTTATAATAAATGAAGGAAATGCAATGAAGATTTTATGTGTAGACGATGATGAAGATATAGCAACATTATTGGATAATGTTCTCTCATCTGATGGTCATCTGGTAACAACCTGTCATAATGGTGTGGATGCTTTATCGGTAATAAAGAAGGAGGATTTTAATCTCATTTTTTTGGATTTGCAAATGCCTGGATTAACTGGAAAAGATGTAATTGAATCCTTAGACAAAGATGGGTTTCTTGGCCAAAACAATATTGTAATTTTGTCTGCAAATGATCTAGCCGAATCAGAAATCCTAGAATTTACACAAAAAGGAATTAAAGAAATACTCCAAAAACCTGTACGTCTTGATAGCCTTGTTGAAGTAGTAAAATTATTTGAATAAATTTATCTTACTTTAATTCTACTAAATTATTAATTTTTTGTGAATTCACTATTTCAAGACAATAAAAATTATTGAAATAAAAAGAATTTTTTGTTTACTACTTTAAAGTTGACTATTTTTATCGTAGAAAACTATGCGGAAATGATATGAGAGTACTTTTAATAGATGACAATCCAGAAATTACTGATTTATTTGAAACTACTTTAACATCAAAAGGATATTCCTGTAAAATCACAAATAATGGAAAAGAAGGTCTTGAACTAATAAAAAAGAAGGAATCAGATATAGTTTTGCTTGATTTGGCAATTCCAAAATTTTCTGGAATAGATATTATCAATGATTTATTAAAGAATGGCCCAATTAATGATTACAATATTTATCTTTTCACCGCTTCTATTATTTCTGATTCAGAGGTAAATGAGTATATCAAAAAAGGTGTATTGGGCTGTCTTAGAAAACCCCTAAGATTAGACGAAATATTATCTCTTTTAGAAAAGCACCAAACACGAAATTAGGATTTTATGAGATAGTATTCAAATGAAAATTGCAAAAAAACTAATTATTTCATTTATTTCCATGTCAGTATTAGTAGGTCTGATTGGATTTTTATCAATATATTTTGCTGAAACATCATTGGAAGAAAACATCACTCAGAATTCTATCATATTAACCAATCAAATTCTAGAGGATATTGACAAAACCATCTACATTAGGATTGTTCAATCTCAAGAACTTTCAGAAGATCCAAGAATAAAAATTGCTCTCAAAAATTCCAATGAGGAATATGATAAAATCAAAGATGTTGAAAAATATATCGAAGAAAAAGATGAAGAATGGAAATCATTATCACCTGAAGAAAATAACTTCTTAGTACAAAATCTTATTGACAAAGAAAATTCAAAAATTTTATTAGATAAAATTAATTTTTACGAAAGAGAATATGGTGAGAAAGTTTTTGCAGAGATTTTTACTTCAAACAAGTATGGAGTAAACGTAGCCCAATCTGCCATGACTTCTGACTTTAAACAAAGTGATGAGGAATGGTGGGAGAATGCAAAAAATAATGGAATTAACATAGATGATGTTAATTTTGACGAAAGTGCCAAGGTGTATTCTATTGATATTTCTGTGAGAGTTGAGGATGATGTTGGAAATTTTTTAGGAGTTATGAAATCTGTTGTTAATTTAAATAATATTTTAATAGATATTCAAGAGGCAAAGCTTGATTCCATTTATTCATCAAGTAAATTTGAATTAATTAATGAAAATAATCAGATAATCTTTTCAACGGGACAAGATTGGAAAATTTTTGAAAACATTACCTCAAAGCCATATTTTGAGTCGTTAATTGGAGGAGAAGATTTTGTCATATTTGAAGAAAATGACTTTATGGAAATTGGAGAGATGTACATTTTTTCACATTCAAAGGGACACAAAAACTTTGAGGGACTGGGATGGGTATTAATTTTAAAATACAATACACAGGATGTCTTAGATCCTGTAGTATCTTTAAAACTAACTATCTTAGGACTTTCAATTGGCCTGGGAATTATTGCAGGAGGTTTTGGATTATTAATTTCACGTTCCATTGCAATTCCTGCTAGAGAAAAAGACAATTTACTTAAGGTTTTAGACGAGTTTGCATTGGTTTCAGTTTCTGATATTAAAGGAAATATTATTCACGCTAATGAAAAGTTTTGTGAAGTTTCAAAATATTCAAAGGATGAATTAATTGGACAAAACCACAGAGTTTTGAAATCTGGTTATCATAATGATTCATTTTTCAAAGATTTGTGGATAACAATATCTTCCGGAAAAATTTGGAATAACGAAATAAAAAATAAAGCCAAAGACGGATCTTTCTATTGGGTTCAAACGATTATTGCCCCAATTTTTGGAATTAATAACAAAATTGAGAGATACATCTCTATTCGAATAAATATTACAGAAAATAAAAATAATGAGGAGACAATAAAATCCCAATATAAAAAGATCCTAAAAACAGAACAACAAAAAGGAGAATTTCTTTCAATGATTACCCATGAACTAAGATCCCCTTTAACTCCAATTGTGGGTTGGTGTGATGCACTGAAAAATCCCACAATCCTTGGAAATCTTAGTGAAAAACAAAGTAAAGCAGTAAACACAATTCTAGGCAATGCTTTAAAGCTTCAAAGGCTCATCTCTGATTTATTAGATGCTCAAAAATTAGACATGAACAAAATGAATTTCAATAAATCTGAATTTAGCATTTCGGCTCTAATCGATAGAGTATTAAATAATTTTGAATACACTATAAATGCAAAAAATATTGTGCTCAACAATTTAACAAAAGATGAAATTATTTTAAAAAGTGATGACAAGCGAATAGAGCAAGTACTTACAAATTTGATTAACAACTCTATAGATTTTGTTCCAAAGGATACAGGTAAGATTGAGATAAATTCCAAAATTGAGGACAACGAGGTAGTTTTTGAAGTAAAAGACAATGGACAAGGAATTGAAGAAGAAAAACAAAAGTCACTTTTCAAAAAATTTTATCAGGCTGATACTAGCTTAAGCCGTGAGCATGGTGGAACAGGGTTGGGATTGAACATTTGCAAGGGAATTATAGAAGGATTGGGAGGAAAGATTTATGTAAAAAGCGTTTTGGGGAAGGGAACTAGTTTTTATTTTAGACTACCAAAGAATAATTAAAATTAGAATGCTTGCATAGATGACAGTCGAGATACCCTCGATCTATATCAGACTGATCCTAAAAAGGCGTTCATGCCGATAAAAACCAAAAGGATAGGACTCGATTCGATTAAAAACTTAGAATTAAATTTGGTTTTGCTTGACCTAGTAACACTAAATTTTCTAGAGAATATTTGGAAGGAATTAGTAAAAGATGAACAAAAATTAGGTTGATGTCAAATTGCTTATGTGGTAAGTTGTTTATTTTCGGGAATTGGCATTTTTGGTAATTCAATTGTAAATGTAGTGGGATTATTTGAGGCGTAAATTTTGCCATAATGTTGCTCAATAATTGATTTACATATTCCCAAACCTAAGCCTGTTCCATAAGATTTTGAGGAAAATAACGGTTCAAAAATTTTCGGAAGAATATCTTCTGGAATTCCTGGACCTGAATCTATGATTTTAATCAGATATTTTGTATTTTCATCCTTAACTTTGATGTCTATTTTACCTGAATCCTCTATTGCTTGAATAGCATTTGATAGAATATTTGAAATCAAAGCTTCTATTTTTTTTCCATCACAATTTACCTCATAATCTTTTTCAGGCAATACAATCTCTATAGATTTAGGAACATTTTGATTATTCAGCGATTCATTTAGAATATTCAACAAGGAATATTTTGAAGAATTTAACTGAGAAGTTCTGACGTAATCTAATGTATCTTTGATAATTCTACTCATACTGTTAATTGAATTTTTTAAAACTGTGTAGTTGGTTTTCATTTGTTCATCCATATCGTTTACATATTTTTTCATCAAAATTTCTGATGATAAATCAATTTTAAATAAAGGATTTTTCAAGTCATGTGCTAGACGTGATGCCATTGTTCCAATGGTTAACATTTTTTCTGATTTTAATAATTGGTCAGTTTTAGATTTGACTTCGATTTCTAGATTAGAATTTTGTTCACGTAAAATTTCTTCGGCTACTAAAAGTTTTGAGGTAGTTTCTTTTAATTGGTTAGTAAGACTGATTGTTTTAAATTCAGTATCTACCCAATTTGCAAGAACTGAAAATATACTTTTATCGGCTCTGCTTAATTTTCTTGACTGTCTATCAATTATACAAAGGGTGCCCAGTTTTTGTCCATCAGGACCCAAAACAGGCTTTCCAGCATAAAATCTGATGAAAGGCTCATTGGTAACAAGTGGATTGTCCTTTACTCTATCATCTTTTGTTGCATCTTCTATTAGCAGAATATCATCTTTTAATATTGCATGAGCACAAAATGACATACTTCTTGGCGTTTCCGTAGCTGATAAACCAGCACAAGACTTGAACCACTGTCTATTAGAGTCAACCAGGCTGACTAGAGCTATCGGAACATCAAAGATTATCTGAGCAATTTTGGTGATCCTATCAAATTTTTCCTCTGGTGGAGTATCTAAAATATTTAGGGATTGTAATGACTTGATGCGTTTGTTCTCATTTTCAGGATACGGCGCCTCCATTTTTTTTATCTACTACCTTGTTAATTTTGTGTCTATTTAGAAAAAAGTTTGTTCATTTAAAACAAAAAATTTTCATAGATGAGAAATTTTTTGCATAAACTGCAAGGGATAACTCCTGTTCAAAACAGCAAATTTGGTTAAGATGTGAAAGCAAGTGATTTTAGATTTTGATATTTCAGAATATGTAAAATAAATTGCTCTTGTTGCCAGATGTTTTTATTCATTAAAAATTCTGAGTACTTAATTTTTAAATTAACGGTATTAATTGAAGTAAGGAAAATAATCCTTATAACTGTGCATTAAAATCAACTACAAGTATGTCTCGATTGGCACTAGATGAGAATGAAATACGGAGACTCTCATTAGAAGATAGAGTGACAGAATTAGAACATATTTTTAAAAATTCAGACGATGAATCTGCCCGATGGGATGCCGTCTGGTTAGCAGGAGAAATCCCCGTTGAAGTAGGATTGAAAGGACCCTTGTTTGATAGGGTGGCAGATCTATATGCGTGGGTTTTAAAAAATGATGATAATGCAGTTGTTCGTCATGAAGTGTGCTATCAAATTGCAGGAAGAAACATGCGAGAGAAGATTCCAAATTTAGTAGAGTCTGGATTGTATGATAAAAGTGAACTTGTAAGACATGAGGCAATTGAATGTTTAGGTATTATTCGGGCCTTTGATCAAATAGGTGTAATGAAAAAAGCACTAGATGATCCAAATGAATATGTTAGAGAAACTGCGCGAATGGTCCTAAAAAGGATGGAAAGATTAAAAGAAAAAGAATTCAAACCAGAAGCAGAGTTTGTTTCCTACTAGATAGTTTTTTTATGTTTGTAAAGTGAATACACCATAAACATGTTGGATAAAAGCCACAATGTATTTACTGGATGCGTAATTGAAAATTGTTCAATTTCTTCCAGATAGTAATACCATACATCTGCAAACGAATAAAGAAAAATGCCAATTACTAGCATAAACCAGGCAATTCCAAGAACACTGTTACGAAATACAGTTAACCCTAAAAGTGCAAGTGACAGTATTGCAGCTGAAGCAATTACATATATCTCTGAAGTCAACCACACCATAGGATCATCTTCTAGGGTTTCAAGAGTAAATACTCCAAAGATGACCACCATAGATATTGCCAAGGCTGGAACTCCCAATTTGGGAAGCAATCCTAAATCTTTTTTAAAATACTTGATATTTTTTACAAGATGATATCCAGTAAAAAAGTAAAATGCAATGAAAAAAACATCAGCTATTGAAGGGTAAGGATCCTCATCTAATACCATCCAATAGTAATTGTAGGTTGAATCACCTACAAATAGAATGATAAATCCTATTGCCAAAGCAAGATATGTTTTTCCAAAAATTGGTGAACCCTTGTAACGTTTGTAAACAAATAATGCTGTAATTCCTACTGCAAGTGAGCTAATCCCATATGAAAAATCGGCAAAAGTTATTTCCTCCTCATCAACAAATTCGCTAATATAGATTTGATATACTATTGCTAAAACTGCAATGATTACTAAGGCCTTTATGCCTATTCTGGTTTGAGTGGTTCCTTTGGATGTTTGGCTCACTCCCTTTAATCATCTAATCTTTTTAAAAGGATTTTCATAGTTATGCTTTTAACTATATAGTCCAATCATAAACCATAGTGGACCCAAAAAAATTCTGGGCATCAAAAGCAGATAGTTTGAAGAAAGAAAAAAAGTTTGAAGATGCAGTAAAAATTCTAGACAAAGTCAAAAAAATTAAAAAAGAAGAAAAGGCTGACGATTTTTGGTACAGAAAGGCAGTTAACAATTACGAAATTGGAGACTATTCTGATGCAAGAGCTTCTGCTGAGAAGAGTTTAGAGAAAGGAACAAGAAAATATGATTCATTTTTTCTAATGGGGAAAATATTATACAAATTAGAAAAATATGAAGAATCATTAGAGTGCTATAATAAAGCCTCAGAGGAATACGGCAGACAACATTTACGAAATACCAGTAAAGTAGATCAAATGAAGAATGTTCGTAAATTTGAAGAAGCAGTCAAATATGCCGACAAGGTTTATCAAGAAAAAGAGTTAGATCAAGAGTTCTGGTATCACAAAGGAATTACATTAATCAAAGTAAGGAAATTTAGTGAAGCATCATCTTGTTTTAAAGCTTGTTTAGAGACTAATCAAAACAATACCAAATTCCAATATGAATTGGCTAAATCAGAATTATTTGCAGGAAATACCCAAAATTCATTGGATATCCTGGAAAAAGCTTGTAGCATGGATTCAAATATTAAAGAAAAATTGAGAATCGATAAGGACTTCGAGTCAATTTCTCAAGAAAAACGCTTTCGAGTCATCACAGGATTATTACTATAGGAATTATTGATACGGACAAATAAAAACTACCATTCCAAACGAATCATATCTTTGACATTAATTCCTTGAGTTTTTTCCCATTTAATAGCAGTAAAAATTCCTTTGGTTTTTTGGGTGATTGGAGTGATCAGGTTTTTATTTCCATTTTCATTATCAATATAATACAACTTTGGAGTGGGACTGATATTAGAATAATGGCTGAAATTTAATTCAAAATTTGCAGTATCGATTAGAAAAAAGTTTTCAAAATTATTTCTAGATAGTTTTACATCATACACCATTTTCAGCATTCTCTCAGAATCACCACTAAAAACAGGTTTAGTAAGTTTTATGATTATTTTTTTTGAAAATGGAGTAGAAGCCAAAATTTTAGAAATTTCAAGCTCTTTATTGTTCTCATCAAACGCTTCTACATTGAGGTCTTGAAATTCTTCTGCTGAATTTGTAATGATTCCTACAACTATTTCAAAAATGGGTTCAGAGGACTCATTTGAGAAATAATAACGTCTTTCCAAACTAGTGGAATCAGCTTTTTCTTTTAGAATAACGTCAAAAACCATTTTTTCACATTTGACATTTTTTTCTGAATCTAAAATTTTATGAGTAATTTTGATTTTTTCCTTAGGTAAGACGGAATTTCCAAATCCTTCACCATAGGCTGAATATATTAGCAAATTTTCACCATGTTTAATCCCAAAATTATGTAAAGGATGAATCATTTTTTCATAGTATTCATCCATTTCAATTAGATCATTTGCTAGGTCATTACTTAACAGAATATGATTTGCATCACCCATATCCATGACTCGTCTTGCAAGTATGGCTCCAGGCCCCCACAAGTTCATGTTTTCCAAAACGTCTTTTACAACAAAGACATGACCGATATGACAACCTATTCTTGTTTCAATTTTTTCTACATTTGTTACTTTTTGGTTATATTCTGCTATTTTTTTATGAAATTCAATAGCTAGTTTAAGAGGTTGTTCCAATCCATTTCTAAATCCTATCAGCATCCCGTCTCCAGTGGGCAACATTAAAAGGCTATCACTCCAATTATCCCGAAAAGATTTACAATTATAGATTATTTCATTTAACTTAATGATTTTTGTTCTTTGAGTTTCAGTAGAAAGTATTGGATTTGATAATCCCACAATATCGATAAAGAAAAAGGCTGCATAAATCAAGTCTTCAGGGATTTTGGAATTCAATCATATTCTGTACAAAATTTGATTTATTATGTTTTAAATAATTCATCTAAAATCGCTCAATTAGCTAAAATACTAAGAAATTAGCTTCTTTTTGAATCCATGTTAATATTCATTTAATCTCTATCTGTATTATGCACATTGTATACCATGTAATCTGCTCTACATGTGACCAAAAGGCAGCCATAATTGAGGAGCCAAGGTATAATGGATTAAGAGGAATGTGCTCAAAATGTGGTGGAAATTGGCCAGAATCTTAGAATTCACCAAAGAATTTTTAGGTGCTTGCAAGTTTAGACAAATTATTGAATTTAAATGCTGAAAAAATTGCAGGTATATTTTTAGAGCTGGCAAGCGAGCAGAGGTTAAACATCCTAAATCATTTATCAGAAAATCAACTTAACATATCAAAATTAGCAAAACTTCTAGATTCCACAAACCCAGAAGTTCATCGGAACATAGGCAGGCTAGTAAAAAATGGATTGATAGTAAAAAATATTGATGGAAATTATCAATTAACAACATACGGGAGGACAGTGCTGGCACAAATTCCATCCATTAGTTTTGTTTCAGAGAATAAAGGTTTCTTTAATGAACATGCATTAAACAAAATGGATATAAAATTTATACAAAGAATTGGGGCACTTCAAAGTCAAAAACCAATAAAGGGATTTGTTAAGGTGCTAGAAAAATGGGTGAAAATACAAGAAGATGCAGATAAATTCATCTATAATATTTTGTCTGAAGTTCCATATTCTAGAGACATAATTGATGTCATTGCAAGTAAGCTTGAAAAAAATATTCCAATCAAAACAATATTTTCAGATACTGCAATAATTCCTGAAAACAGGAAGAAAGTATTTGAAGAGAAAGGATTTCAAAAATACGTATCTGAAGGAATTTTGGAGAGACGGATATCTAAAAACAAAGGAATAGGGTTATTGATTACCGACAAAGAAGCAGGAGTTTTTTTTCCAAAGCCTGACGGAGAGACGGATCTAAGCGAAATGTTTCAAAGTAAAGAACCAGAGTTTAGAGAGTGGTGTATAGATTATTTTGAAGACTCTTGGAAAAATGCAACTAGTTTCCAGGAAACAAAATTAAAAAAATAAAATTTTTCGAGGCTACCTGTATGAAGAAGATACTCTATAAACAGGATAAGGATACTTGAAACCCACATCAACGCCTTGAATTTCTGCAAATTGATATGTCTTCAATTTTTTAGTTACTTGACATAAATCATTCCCAATAACAAAATCATTTTTTCCTGCACAATTGTTAATTTTTGCACACATGTTCACAGGAGGACCAATCAAATCAATCGATGAAGATAAACTATTATTCATCCTAATTACTTTCCCAAAATCAGAACTGATTCTATAATTGAGTTTTGGAAGCTTTCTTGTAACCATTTCCTCAGAGATTATGCTTTGAGCATTTGACATTGCTAAGCCACAGTCCAAACAACTGGCCAATCCTACATCTGAGCCATTGACTGAATTTGGGAAATAAAATAAAAGACAATCTCCAATATTTTTGATTACTTTACCTCCAAATTTCTCAACGATTTTGGACATGGAATTTAGAAACATCTCGTAATATTGAGACAATTCGCTGGTAGGCAAACTAGCTGAGATCTTTGTAGAATTTACAATATCCACATAACCCACACAATAACTTTGAGCATTAGTTGAAAAAGAAACCAAATAATCAGACGTTGATGGAATTTCTCTTTCCATAGATGTCTTTTGAGGTGCAAGGGCAGTTTCTTGTAGCGATCCATTAGAATTGGAATGATCTAAGAATTCTTTTGATTGGATATAATTCTCAATTTCTACAATTCCGGAGGTCATCAAATAGTATTATGTTTAGAATTCTCTTATAGATTCATTAGCTATAGTAATAATCTATTTCAAACCAAGCTAATCAATCATTATTAGGAATTATTATCACAGAATATCATGACAAAAAATGGGCAAGAAATTCAAAATCATTTAGAAGCATTGGAAAAAGAATTTATTCCAAAATCAAATCTGATATTGATTAACCCTGAATTTGGAATTTGATGGATTTGCTAATTACTGTTGAGACGAATTAAAATTACAAGTAACTTTTTGGAATGCAACTCTTGTGGGGAGCGCTTTAGCTCTGAGAGAATAGAGGAACATGTTAAAGAGGTGCATTTTTGGAACTAGTTTTCATTATAATCTAATTGGTTTTGTGAGTTTATTTATTCCAAATTCAAACTAGATATTTTAGAGTCTGAAATACGGGAAAATAAAATATTTTTTTTAAGTTTACTTTAGTTTTGTTCCCAATAATACACTCCATGACAAATCTCATTTCCTTCACTATCAAACCCACATTCTACTGACTCACACTCTCCGTACCCTTCTTCATCTATCCAACACTCTTCTACTACATAGATATACTCATAGTCATAATACTCTTCATAATATTCGTCATAATATTCCTCATAACCATATTCCTCATAACCATATTCCTCAGAATCGTATTCATAAGAAAATTCAAGCTCATATTCACCCTCCCATTCATAACCCTCGTTGAGAGGATCATTTTGATTTAATGGAATAATATCTTGTTCATCAACATCAGCCACATCAAGGGAGTTAATTGCAAATGGTTCGTCACTCCAAACACAATTATCGCTAAAATCACAAATCTCTATCCAAACGTCTAGTGGACCCCAATCATAAACCTCCCAGGAAAACCCAAATTCAGAATCAACCTCTAATCTCTCGACTGGTTCGTAATAGTCAACTTTGTCTTCCCAATGTTCAAGGGTTGCAATGATTTGAACATAATCGCCTTCTAGTAAGGGTAGAATATTTTTTTGGAATACAGTTTCGTCACTACCTACAGGCCAAAACCCTATGAAAATTGGCTCATCCTCGTTGGTTACGTCATAAATTAAATCCCCTCTTAACCCATTTTTTTCTAAATCGATATATGCTATAACTGGAAGGTATGCCATATCATTATGTTCTCCCCACTCCCATTCGGGATTTATTGGATAACAGAATTTGGAATTACATAAAGATGGTTCGTAACCATCCCAAGCAAAATCAATTTCTCCTGGTGGGAATTCTTCAGCATCATATTCATCGCTAGAAAATATCTCTAAAATTCCATCTTCATCTATTTTATCAGTAAAATAAAAATTAATTTCGTAAATATCCTCCCCGGAATAGGTACCAGTAATCTTGTTGTTTTGGAATTTTACTTCTCTTAATTCTGGTGAAATCTTATCCTGCTCAATATGGGCAGAAACAACATCAATCATTCCTCTTGTTGGACCAAAAGAATAATCACTGGAACCTGCATTTGCGGTTCTTGGAAACTTGAAAGAAAGACCGTGAGAATTAGGATGGGATTTTCCCGTTTTACTATAAATTATTGAAGAATCAATATTGGAAATTATTGAATCAGTAGTATTCTTTAACTCCGAAATTTTACTCCCTACGATTTCAGAGAAATCCTTAATGTCGATTTGACCTGAATCCTTACCTCCACGTTGTCCATATCTTTCGGCTTTTTTTAGAGCTTGTTGTAAATCTGAAAAATCTTCGTCGTTAAAATCAGTAACTTTATTCCCTAATTGACTTATAGATTCATTCAGAGAACCAATTTTTTGAAGATCAATTACAGATAGAGTAGAAAATAAATGTACTTGAGAATCATTATTGGAACTCAAATTCTTAACATCTTCCATAAACGAATCGACAATTATTTTCCCCAATTCTGCACCATTTTGTTTAGGATTCTTGTTCAAATTTTTAACAATGGATTCGTAATCCCATCCAAACCCTACCTCAAGTTCTTCGGATGCAACCATGTAATTTCCATAATCCCTCACAACATCTGCAACTTCAATGGTAGCCATTAGGCAGGAATCAAATCCAATTAATTCAAAATGTACTTTGGAATTTTCTTTTGCTTTTAATAATGCATTTTTCAGTTCTTTTAATGATAGTTTATCGCCTTGGTGTACATTGTCATCTCCATAACCATTTGTTGCATGACCATGTCCCCAAAATATCAAAGCAAATTTTTCAGCAGGATATTCTTTTGTAGACCATTTAATAAAATCCGACAAACTTGAATCTTTGCCCATGCTATTTTTTCCTATCTCTTTGATTTCTTGTACTCCGTTTTTTGTTACCTGCAAATATCTAATCTTTTCAAAATCAATTTTACGCTTAGGATCCTCATTTGGAGTTGCTTGCTCCGAACCACCAGTTGCCAATATAACATTCAATGAAGCAGATGGTTGTCCAGCAACCATTTCACTAATATCTAGAGTTGCCAAGAGATCTAGCTCTTTAGGTTTGAAATTTCTTTCAAGATTATTTCCGACCATGTATATTAGAACGGTGTAATCCTTGGTTTCATTTGGTGAGGTTTTTGCATCAATAGATAGAATTCCCTCTTTAATCAAGTATTGAATTCCTTGAACAAAGGTCGTATCAGGTATGTCTCCATTTGCCCACCATCCTGCATTAGTTTTTATCCACTCTGGAATTCCATTTTCTGCAGAACTAGTACCTTGAATAGTTGAAGGAATCTTCATAATTCCCTCTTTAATCAAGTATTGAATTCCTTGAACAAAGGTCGTATCAGGTATGTCTCCATTTGCCCACCATCCTGCATTAGTTTTTATCCACTCTGGAATTTCTGATTCGCCAAATGAATTAGGAATTGTGAAAGTAAATAAAAACACAAATAAAAAAATTGTTAATAATTTAATTCTTAGTTTCATTGGTTCTCAAAGTTTTTGATAATATTTAACTTGTAATTTATTCCAAAAAAAGTATAATACATAACTTTTTTTATAATTTACATGTCTTTAACCAACTCTGATATTCTGATAACTGATGCCACCATAATTATCGGATTATTAGTATTATTGACTTTTTCATCTGTCAGTTCTCCTTTTGTTGAATCAGAAACTTCAGAATTTTTCCATAATTGGTATGAGTTAAAAAATGAAATTAAAACAATTAATGAACTTCTAATAGAATGTAAAGACCTGCAAAAAGCAGTGAATGATTTAAAGAATGACGATAATGATGGGTATAATAGTTTTAAAGATGATTTAAGAAATAAATTTTCAGAGTCAAACATGCCTCAAGCAAATGAAAGAGGAATATTTAGAGGGGAAGGTGAGGATCCATTAGATATTGTAAGTGATGATGTAAAGGAAGAATTGATAAAAATGTGTGTACAACTAGTACCAATCGGAAATGAAAAAATAACAAAACTCAAAGTTTTAAATGAATGGGGTAGCGATTTTAAATATTTAGAAGAAAAAGACGGGCAATTTTTTGAGAGCCTTTCCTTTAAGGAAAGAGCTTCTGGTCCCTATTGGATAAATATGATAAATCTTGGAATGGTTTTTCCTTTCTTAATTTCTGGAATTTTAGATTCCGTGCTTTCTCATAGGCGTAAAGATAAAAATGACCATAGTGCCACAAAAGGAGGCCTTGTTTTTATGGTGTTAGGCTTGGGTTCGCTTATTGTTGGTCTTTCTATTATTGGAATAGGATTCTATAATGCGGCGGCACCTTTCTTGAATTAGCGAAATAAAGTAATCTGTTAAGAGTAAATTTGAGTTTCAATTTTTTCCCAGTTCCTTCTTTAGATGAATTGTAGTCAAACTCAAAAACAAATATTCTCTAAAATCTACTTAAAACCACTGATTCGGTTTAGAAATTCAATAGTTTGGATTTAATGGTTTGTTAATTTTATTATTGACTCGGTAAATTACAATATTCATCATTTAACAAGACACTGTTTCTTGAATAGTCCACATCTACTGCAATTATAATAGGAGTATCAATTGATTGAGAGGCTTCGATAAGAGCTGATTGCAAGTCAGATACTGAATTTACTTTATACCCTTTGGCACCAAAGCTTTCAGCCAGCATCACAAAATCAGGATTGTTAAATTTAGTAAATCCTAACCTCCCAAATTCCATCTTTTGTTTTAAAGAAATTAAACCATATTCTCTATCAACCCAAACTAATATTATTACAGGCAATTTCAGGCGAACTGCGGGTTCAAGTTCCTGAATATTCATCAGAAAAGACCCATCCCCACACATTGCTACTACGGTTTTTTTTGGAAATACAAGTTGTGCAGCTATTGCTCCAGGTAGAGAAAATCCCATAGAGCAAAATCCGTTAGGGATAAGGCAGGTATTTGGCTCAAAAGTGTCATAAATTTTTGCAATCCATAACTTATGAACTCCAACATCTGAGATTATAATATCATTTTCACCTAAAACATTTCTTACATCTATTACTAATTTTTCTGGTTTTATGGGATATGATGAATCATTGGAATATTCTTGGATGTTTTGAACAATTTCTTTTCTAATTTTTTTAAATAATTCTGGAATGTCATGATGAGGATAGCAAGTAATACCAGGATCTTTTTGTTTTTCTTTCTCCAATTCTAATAAAATTGAATCAATTGTTAGTTCAATGTCTGCGGCTATTTCTACTGTTGGTGGATAATAAGTATCAGTTTCAGCAGGTGTAAAATCAATATGAATAATTTTTTTATCCAGTGCGCTGTTCCAAAACTTGGGACTATATTCTACCAAGTCATATCCAATGGCAATGACTAGATCAGACTCTTTCATTGCAAGTAACACATGATCTGCTTCTTTGATTCCTATTGTTTTCAAATGTCTTTCGGACTTGTCAGAAATTACTCCTTTACCCATGAATGTGTTCACCGAACACATTCCAGTTAATTCTGAAAATTTCCTTACGTAAAAAGTGGCATTTGTTCTAATGCATCCATTGCCAACTAAAATCAAAGGTTTCTTTGCATCTAAAATCAATTTAACTGCTTTTTTTATCAAAAACATATTTGGTAAAGAACGCAAGACTTCTGTGGCTGAAACAGGAATTATTTCTGAGCTCATTTTTGCAACATCTTGAGGAAGCTCAATGTGCGTGACTCCTGCTTTTTCTTCTAGTGAAATCTTAAATGACCTTCTTATTACTTCTGGAATGCTCTCAGCATTACGTAAAGACCAGTTCCATTTTGTAATAGGTTTGAACATTGTAATCACATCCATGTTTTGATGAGATTCTTTGTGAAGGGAGTTTGTATCAGTTTGGCCAGTAATTGCCAAAACTCTGGTTCTATCCATATTGGCATTTGCTATTCCGGTAGTAAGATTTGTAGCTCCTGGCCCAAGGTTGCAAGACATACTCCAACCCTGTCAGTTAATCTTCCATACACATCTGCCATAAATGCTGCTGATTGTTCATGCCTTGTTAAGATAAACTGAATTGGGGACTGCAGCAAAGACATCATCATATCTGCATTTTCCTCTCCTGGTAAACCAAAAATATAATCAACATTTTCTGATTCAAGACATTTTACAAACAAATCAGAAGCTTTCATCAAAACTTCATCTACATTATATAATATAGTGATTTATCCAATTTTAAATCAAATCTAAATTCACGCAAAATTTTTTTTAGCAATGTTAAACAAGTAAGTAATTTTTCCTGCTGCATCTGTTGGTTTGAATTGTATCAAATCAGCCCATTCAACCATAATTCCGTTCCATCCAGAGGTGTGCCATTTTCCTATCGGCAAAGAATTTTCCATCACTTTTTCATTAAAAGGCCACGGATTCATGTACAAGTATGGAAAAGAATAGTTTGCATCACCAGGTGAAATTCCAATTCCAATCTGCTCGTCTTTGTTACCTGTAAACCATTCTAATGAAAAATCAAAATGGTGTGGCCAAAGATGAACAAGTGTAAAACTATCACGCAAATTCATCCTAAATAATTCCATCACCTGTTTTGCCTTTACTGCAAAATCATGATATTCAATTAATTCTTTTTCATCTGTATTCTTTAATGGTTCTGTAGATATCTTTAGATTTTGTTCGGATGTTATGGATTTTAATTTCTCTAAAATGTCATTATTTTTCAGATCAATAAAAGATCCTTTTTCATTATGAAAATACAATAATTGTCCGGTTAGAAGATTAATTTTGATTTCAGTTTTATTGTCCAGTTGTCCTGTAGTTATTTCATCATTTTGAAAAAATAATCCATGATGTCCAAAATGAGGAAGCTCTTCTATCAATTGTTGTTTTAATTCTCCCATAACCATACAAATTGGTTGTAGAGTTTCAAATCTAACCTTGAAATCAGGCATGTTCTATTCCTGTTCCCTTTGAAATATCGATGCTTGTAGTTATCAAATCATCATATCCCAAATCATGGATATCATTTTTTCCAGTTGCTCTTGTAATCTCGTCAATTTCCATTTTTAAAATAGACATATAATTTACAAATCGTTGTACTGAATCCTCAACGCTAAACCTATCTCTCAAATTTTGTTTTTGTGTTGCAATTCCAACTGGGCAATTCCCAGTATGACAAGTTCGGTATTGCTGACAGCCGATTGAAATCATTGCAGAAGTTGCCACAGCTACTGCATCAGCTCCCATTGCAATAGTTTTGCAAATATCCCCTGATGTTCTATACCCTCCCGTCATGATGAGTGATGTCTCGCTTTGGTGTTTATCTAAGAATTTTCTTGCCCTTGCAACTGCATATACTGCAGGCATCGCAAAATTATCCTTGACAAAAACTGGTGCAGCTCCAGTTCCCCCACCTCTCCCATCAATTGTGATAAAATCTGGTTCTGCATACAAAGCATATTCTAAATCACCTTCTACATGGCCTGCTGCAAATTTTATTCCAACAGGTTTACCATTTGTAAGATCTTTTAATTGAGATACATAGTCTTTCAAATCTTGCTTGCTGTTAATTTCAGTATTTCTTGCAGGAGATATTTGATCCTCATCTTCTGGGATTCCTCTCAGATTTGCAATTTCTGGGGTGATTTTTTCTTTTAGTAAGTGTCCTCCTAATCCTGGTTTTGCGGCTTGACCAATCTTAATCTCTACAGCATTTGCAGTCTTTATCCATTCTTCATTTCGAGTAAATTTTGGAGTGCTTACTTCATAGATGTATTTTCCGGCATTATCAAATTCTCTTTGGTTTCTTCCTCCTTCTCCTGAACATGTAGCAACATCCATTTTCTTTGAACCTATGGCAAGTGCAGTCTTTGCTTCTTCTGAGAGGGCACCAAATGACATATGAGAAACATAAACTGGCATTGAAATCTCAAGAGGATTTTTTGCAGTTTTTCCAATTATTGTTTTAAGATTTAATTCATCTTCTTCTAACAGTGGAATTCTATACAATTGAGCAGCCTTGAATAAAATATCATCAAACATGGGAACCTGTTTTAGCGTGCCCATAGGCTCAATTTCCTTTACTTTCCACTTTGCCTTTGCAGCAATATGATCCATTGCAGGCATGGATTCATCATACGTTCTCTCAAAGCGTTGTCTTGTATTATGATCAAATCTAACGAGATAATCTTTGTTTTTTGCCAGTTCTAGCAACTGGTTTTGATTAATAGAAATCGTATCACCATTTACTACCAAATCAAAAGTTGGTACAGAGTCCTCATATCCTTCTGGACCTTTTCCAGTTTGTAAATCAAATTGCCAATTGTGTAATGGACATGTAAGATAGCCAGAATCATCCATAGACCCATCTCCAAGTGAGCCACCCATATGCGGACATTTGTTATACAGAGCATAGTATTTTTGATTTTGATTAACTATGACAAATTCAATATCAAGCATATTGAAAATTTTCATTCCGTTGTTTGGAAAATCAGAAACGTTACATATTTTAATAAATTTTGTTTCAAGCATCCTCATTCATCATATTTCTTGTAAGATATAAAAAATCTAAAGATATAGTATTTAATTAGTTTCCCTACTTGTTTATCAATAGCAGAATTGGTAATAATTTTAAAAAGACATCATATAACTTAGACTGGAAATAATTGGATTATTTGATGTATTGGTTCATGTTACCAATCTCAACACTTGAGCTACTGGGGCAATGCTAGCTGGTATTGGTGCTGCTGCTATGTTCATGCCAATTTTCTTAATTGTTTTTCCTTTGTTGGGTCCAGAGTTTGCAATCGCAGGTCCCTCGTTAATTTATGATACCTACAAATCAAATTTTGTAATCTAATTTTTTAATTTCCTCGCATAGTTTATGATAATTATAGATTACATTAGACAAGATCTCTTATTCTATATTTAAATTTGATAATCCCGCAACTCTCACAATGAATTTTATTTTCAACAAAGGTGATCTTTTCGGAGCTACAATCCAAACAGATTTGAATATCTCGTAGGACACAACTTTCTAAATCAAATTTTTTCTCTTCTCTGTTTTTTACAAGTATAGTATCCATGATGACAATACTTACAAATAATCTTTAACCCCATTCCCAAATTGACTCCAAATACACAGTATTGGACTGAACAAAAATGAATTTGGAACAAAATTGGCTATTTGATTAAGTTCTTTAAAATCAAAGTATAATCATGGATACAAAAATACGAAGAGTCGGGTTGTTGGTCATACTTCCACTAGTATTGACAGCTTTTAGTTTCGGTTTTATGGTCGAAGTTGATACTGCAACTGCTCAAGGAAGCCCCCTGGTAAACTCTCCCCAAAATCTTACGGATCTGCCAATGATGACATTGTATGTGGCGACAAACTCTGCTCTGAATTGAAAGAAAACTCTATCTCAAGTCTAGAAATAATAACTTAGATAGATATTGAAAAAATACATCTTGGAACTGTTGGGTCAAAACCGGACAGTTTCATTTTTTAAATTATCACTCTTCCCAAAAAATAATTTCAAATCCAAAACATCGCTTCTTTTAGTATCCGTTAATCGATGTTCACTAACGAGCCTGTTATGGTCCAATCCAATAAGTGGAACTGAACTTTTGGTATTCTTAAATACAAAAAAATTAAAATTTTCAACCTTTTTTCATGGAAAAATTCACTCAAAATACTTATCCCTTTTCTAATAAAATCAAATTTGTTATTTGTCCTCCTTTGATCTTAATTTAATTTTACGAGTTATTACCTCTCCAAATTCCGCATTTTCACAAATAAGGGACAATGAAGAGAAGTATTTTGCACAGTCAATTGCATTGCTATTAATTTCCTCTATCCTTGGAGGATTGGCAGTATTGCCATTTGTAATGATGCCTCTTGATGATGCTTATTTTGAATTTGAAGGAACAGAAAATATCGATAACACATTTCCACTGAAGGACTCTACTGTAGGGTTATCTATTGGCTCCAGCATATTGAGTGGATTTGTTTCAGCCATATTGTATTATTTTATTGGAAAAAAGCTTGATGGAAATACAAATTGGAAGAAGGTTTTTTCTGTAATTTTTCACATTCATGCTGTGGTTATTCCAATTACCATAATCATGACCATACTACTTTTTCTAATGTGGGGCTCTTTTACATCGATAGACTCCTCAGTCCTCTTGGATCCAAATATTGGCGAAGCAGATGTTTTTTCATTACTTGGATCCTTTATAGGATATGTAATCTTGCTTGTAATTTTGGGAATGGGATTTGCCATATGGGGATTAATTGTTACGATTAAGGCTATAAAGACAGTGCATGGATTTGATACCGGAAAAGCCTTTGGGCTAATTATCTTGGTGGGAATTATTACTTCATTTATTAGCATCCCATTTAGCTTTGGTTGAATTTCTGGAACAGTTTAAAATTTCAAATCAATTAAAAGGAATCAAACTTAGTTCAATCTCTACAAAAAACAAAACTCTAAAGTAGATATTCTCTAAAACCTACTCAAAAACAATGTAGATATGAAAATGATTAAACTAAAAATTTCATATTTGACTCATTAATACATAAAAGTTCCAAGTGAAAGGATTGTCAATTTAGTTTGGTTTCATGAATTGAGTGGTAAACGAGTTAATCACTATCAGTCAAAATAGAAATTTCCAAATTTACACTTAAAAATCAGACTCTATCTAGGTTCAAATTTTTGAATAATGTTCCTATCTACATCTGTCACGTAAACATTGTTTTTTGAATCAACAGCAATTCCGTAGGGAACTAGAAATTGTCCTTCAATGGTTCCCTCCTCTCCCCACTTTGTGATGAAATTACCATCACTGTCAAATTTTTGAATTCGATGGTTATTTTGATCAACCACATACAGATTATCTGAA
>Ga0224508_10000970_pt1 | contig 26415 bp, 19 predicted proteins | sample SF_Jan12_sed_USG_4_FD_170157 | JGI IMG/M metagenome (GOLD analysis project Ga0224508, IMG submission 170157) | Sediment microbial communities from San Francisco Bay, California, United States - SF_Jan12_sed_USGS_21 | ecosystem: Environmental > Aquatic > Marine > Sediment | place: USA... | reverse complement strand
TTCGGTCAGTTTCAATTTTTCTGGGAAAAAGAAAAAAAACTGGCTAGAGGCATCCTAAAGCTCCTAAGGATCCGATCTTGATGGACGTTGGTTGATCAGTTGACTATTTTTTCAGGGGCACCCCCCCACCCACCCATATTTAAATTACAGTAGGAAGGTGTCATTAGTTGGGATTTCACCTCCCCAGATGCAAAAGAGCGTCCCCGCGATTAACCACCGGATTGTTATTGAGCCCGATCACGTGTCCGGACATAGGAGCTTTAAGCCAGGTTTTGAATTCAGCGAATGGGTCTGTGAGGAATCCTAGCTCCTGGCCTTCTGCCACAGTCTGACCGTTTTTAACCCTGGAATGGAAGAGCCCGGCATTTTTGGCCCTTACCCATTTTCTTTGGCGTATCACCACGTTTGCTTCTTTTTTAGCTGGCGCTTTTTTTGTCATTTCCAATTGGGCCATTAGCTTTTGTACCCCCAAGACCCCAAGTTTTACGGCAAAAGCATCGAAGCGCAGAGATTCCCCGCCTTCATAGACTAGGATGTTCTTTCCACGGGCATGGGCGGAATGTCGTAAGGACTTCGGTATTAAAGGGGCGTCAATGGTAAATGGGGCGTTGAACGCCTGTGCCAGCATTTGATTCTTTTGGTCATTCAACACACACCTTACCTGTGGATAATTAGAGCGGCTGGCACCTCCGGTGTGAAAGTCAATGCCAATATCGACTGCCGGAAGTACCTCATTCATCAAATGATAGGCCACACGGCTGGCTAGTGAACCTCGTTTCGAACCAGGAAATGAGCGGTTTACATCTTTGCCGTCAGGTACTGCCCGGGAGAAATTTAAGAAGCCATATATATTGATTATGGGTATGCAGACCACAGTGCCTTTTACAGGGTCAAAGCAGCGCTTATCCAAAACCGTACGCAGGATCTCGATCCCATTTATTTCATCTCCGTGTAATCCAGCCATTAGTAGTAGGGTAGGGCCGTCATGTGGAGCCCTGCGTACGAAAATGGGAATATCAATTTTGGTGCGGGAGGGGAGTCTCGCAATGTCGAGACTTAGTTGGTTAAAGGTGTCCTTTCCTAAGGTTTTTCCGGCAATCTTCATAGGCTAAGCATCAGCAACGGTGTTTTTCTTTCCCGCGTTCCGCTCCAAATACTGAATGATCTTGGCAGCTATATCGGAACCGGTAGCGGCTTCGATCCCTTCCAGTCCCGGTGAAGAATTAACCTCAATTATTAGAGGACCCCGGTTGGATTGCAACATGTCCACACCGGCTACTCCCAGTCCCATGCACTCTGCTGCTTTTATGGCCGCTGTTTTTTCTTCGGTTGACAAGTTGATGATCTCGGCAGTACCTCCCCGATGCAGATTGGACCGGAACTCCCCGTCCTTGGCTTGTCTTTTCATGGAGCCCACCACTTCGCCGTCCACCACCAAAGCGCGAATATCAGCCCCTTGGGCTTCCGAGATAAATTCCTGTACGATAATACGGGCTTTTAATCCATTAAACGCTTCGATAACTGAAGCAGCGGCTTTTTTGTTTTCCACTAACACTACACCTAATCCCTGAGTTCCTTCCAGCAATTTCACTACCAGTGGGACACCGCCTACGGCATCGATGATCTCATCGATTTCCCGGCTGTAGTTGGTAAATACAGTCTTAGGGAGTCCCAGATCAGCTCGGGCCAATATCTGCAAACTTCTTAGCTTATCCCGTGATCTTAGAAGTGCTTGGCTTTGAACAGCCGTGAAAATATGACGCATCTCAAATTGTCGTATTACGGCCGATCCATAGAATGTCACTGAAGCCCCTATGCGGGGGATTACTGCATCCGTGTCGTCCAATGCTCTCCCTTGATAATGCACGCTGGGATTTTGTTCCTCTGTGATAAGGTTGCATTTCAGGTGATCCACTACCTCTACCTGATGCCCTCTGGCCTGTGCAGACTCTACCAGTCTACGGGTAGAATACAGGTGGGTGCTGGTAGACAGGATGACTATTTTCATGATTCTTTTTTCTTTTTCCGGGTCTTGCGTCGATACGAAAGGTTGGACTTGGCCACATCTACCACAAATTTTCGGTATAAAAATTTCTTACCCAAGAGTATGGGGTATGTCAAATTCCCCCGATAACTCAGGGAGAATTCGGTGTGGTACTCCACTTCGAATATCACTACCGTGGTTTTAATGATATATCTTTTCTCACTGTCTCCAAAGGAATTTTTTATACTGCGTTGCTTGAATTGGTCGAAGTAAAAACTGCGATTGTTGTAATCAGGGTGGGAGGGATCTAGTAAGATAAAGTGCAATACCCTTTTGCCTTTCCGTTTGATGATCTCTATATGATGACAGTGTATGGAACTACTGTCGGCCCCGGTATCGATCTTGGCATCGATATTATCCAACTTCATTTCCGGGAGATCTATCTTATCGTTATGACCTATAGTGGTGTGTAATAAAGCCTTAGGCATATTGGGGTATTCTTAAAATAACCGTAATATAAACAATTAGCCGGCTGGTGCACGGTTCATGCGTTTGATAAATCGTTCGATTGTCAACCCCTGCACCAATAAAGAGATAAGAACTACTACATAAGTGACCGCCACGATCAGTTCTTTTTCCCCTGAAGCCGGCAGCGATAAGGCCAGGGCGATAGAAATTCCTCCCCGCAGCCCTCCCCAGGTCATAATGGGTAAGGCATTAGGTGCAAAGGTCTTTTGAAAGCCCAATAAGTAGGAGGGGACGGCCAGCGAAAAATACCGCACTGCCAGTACCACCATGGCAGCAATCAAACCTATGATCAAATAGTTAAGGTTGAAGGAAATCAAAACCAGTTCCAACCCGATCAGCACGAATAGAATGGCGTTCAATACCTCGTCGGTGATCTCCCAAAATTTGGTTACGTAATCCAGAGTGATTTCCGACATAGCCGTCTCTTTGGCATGATTGCCGATCCACAGTCCAGCCACCACCATGGCCAAGGGACCTGAAAAATGAAGAAAGCTAGCCAGGCTATAGCCACCGGTAACCAATGCCAGTGATATGAAGACTTCCGTTTGATAGTGGTCCAGGGCCTTCATGAGTTTCCAGCCCAGGTAACCAATGATAAGACCCATCCCGATCCCCCCTAAGATCTCCAAAGCCAGCAATTTGCCGATTTCGTAACCGCTGACATTATCCAGGCCCTGGTTGGCAATTTGAAAAATAGTAAGGAACAGTACCACTCCCACACCATCGTTGAACAAGGATTCTCCGGTAATCTTTACCTCCAGGGATTTGGGTACCTTGGCCTTCTTAAGCAAACTCAATACGGCTATCGGGTCTGTGGGAGAGATCAATGCTCCGAAAAGCAGGCAATAGATATAATCCATAGAGATGCTGAATGCCTGCAAGGTGTAGTAGATAATGGTACCGGTTATAAAAGTGGATAACAATACCCCAATGGTGGCAAAACTAATAATGGGCCAGCGGTCTTTGGCTAGCCGGTCCAGGTCCGTATGCATGGCCCCGGCAAACAGTAAAAAACTCAGAAGGATCTCCAGCAGAAATTCGGAGAAGTCGATGGTGGCGATCTCTTGCGTGATGTAGTTTGAAACTGCCGGGGATACCCAATGCATAAGCTGGATCACAATGGAGATCACCAGTCCCGCAAGCATCAAGCTTAAACTGGTAGGTAATCTGAAGGTTTTCTGATTAATAAAGGAAAAAACGGCAGAGAGTACCAGAATCGCCGCAAAGAAATGAAACAGATCCAATCCCATAGAGCTTTTAAGTCATTCCTGCAAAATAAGGATTAATCATCATTTGGCAAGCCGTGTAGACTGTTGAACATCCTTGATATCTTTTGGCTAGATAGATTTGTACATAAATTTCAACCCCCTAAGTTCTTTTTTAAAATGGATGTACTTGAGTTTATCGGCCCGTTGGAACACGAAACCCATTTTTTGGTAAAACCGAAAACCGCCTGGGTTGGAGTCCAATACACAGAGAAATAAGGCCTTTTTCCCCTTTTGAGCCAATATTTCCACCAGTCTCTCCAGGGATATTTTACCCAAACCCTGGCCTTTGTGTTCCGGTAAGATGTACATTTTCTCCAGTTCGCTGGTAGTGCCCCTATCAAAACCTTCAAAAGGGGCTTCATAGTTGACCTTGAGAAACCCTACCGGTTTATGCTGGAGACATATAAAGAAATATCCAATTCTCGGATCCTCCAGATCTTGGTTCATACGCTCCATGCTGAATTGTTCTTCCAGATATAGTTCTAATCCGGGCCCTTCCCAGTGATCTCCGAAATAGATGGGGTAAATGCTGGTACAGATATTCTGTAACAGCTGTAAATCTCCTGGTAGACATTTTTTCAAAGATACCATCTCTGCCATGTCTGAATTAAGAAAAATTTAGGACCTTACCGTATGGTATTTTCGGATAATATCATTCCGAGGCAGTCCCCAATACTAATCATCTATCGATATCACAATCGAACCAAGCCGTTGTTCTGTCTCCACTCGGTGATGGGCCTCTGGGGCCTGATCCATGGTATAGATTTTGTCTACTACGGCTCGGATTTGTCCCGCTTCTATCATTTCCTTCAAGGCCAGCAATTCTTCTTCAGTTTCCCGCGCAAAGGCAAAGATCACGTTTTTGTCAGTGAATTTACTGGTCCATGAGGATCGCAACATATCGGACAAGCGGGGATTCCCCAGTAAATAGCGTCCTTCAGGTTCCAGCAAACCCATGCATCCCTTATAGGAACTGCTGGCCACCATATCCAGGATTACATTATATTTTTCAGGCAGTTGGGCGATATCCTGTTGTTGATAGTTGACAAAATGGTCAGCCCCTGTAGCACGCAGCATTTCTTCTTTTATGCCGCTGTCCACAGCCGTTACTTCCGCTCCCATAAACTTAGCGATCTGCACACCAAAGATTCCGATGCTGCCACCGGCCCCGTTGACCAGCACCTTCTCCCCGGGTTTTATGTCAGCCCTTCTCATAAAATGAAGGGCGTTCAATCCACCTAAGGGCACAGCCGCTGCTTCTTCAAAACTCATGTTTGAAGGTTTGGTAACCATGGTATAACGTTCAGGCAGACACATATACTCTCCGTAAGCGCCCAGGCGCAGTCCTCCGCATCCGAAGATCTGTTCCCCTAACTGGTACCTGGTCACTTCTTTACCTTTAGCTACGACTTCACCCGCAAAATAGCTGCCCAGAACCGGCCTTTTAGGCTTGAAGACCCCTAAAGCTATACGCAGAGGCAGCCAAAACCAGTTTACGGGAAATTTAAAAGCTCGCATCTCACAGTCCGATTTAGTGACCTCCACGGCCTTTAATTTGATTAACACTTCTTTGTCTTTTGGAACGGGCTTATCAATCTCTTTAAGTTTAAGTACCTCCGGGGGACCGTATTGGGTATAGACTATAGCTTTCATTGCTTGGTGATGGGTTTAGGCAGGTTAACAAATTGCAACCATAAATAAGCGGTATCAAGTGTAAAACAGAATCCTGTTGCTCAATGACTAACACTCAAGGCAAAGAGCCTCGCTTAGACTAGATCCAATTTAACCTTTTCAGAGTAGACCCCGGAATAAATCCGGGGATTTGACCACGGGAGGGGAACGAATCCAGAGATTTCGTTGGCTACCCTTAACGAAAACTCCCAACCTCAGAGATCACCGCAACTCAGACATAAGTCTGGTGCTTTGCGGGGTCTACTTTATTAGTAAGGTAGGACTCTTCATAAATTCTGGAACCAAGTAAGATTCCAGCAGACCCCGGAATAAGTCCGGGGATTTGACCGCGGGAGTGGAACGAATCCAGAGATTTCGTCGGCTACCCCTAACGAAAACCCCCAACCTCAGAGATCCCCACACCCCAGACAAGTCTGGTGCTTTGCGGGGTCTACTTTATTAGTAAGGTAGGACTCTTCATAAATTCTGGAACCAATCCAGAGATTTCGTCGGCTACCCCTAACGAAAACTCCCAACCTCAGAGATCCCCGCACCTTAGACAAAGTCTGGGGCTTTACGGGGTCTACTTTATGAGTAAGGTGGGACTCCTGATAAATTCCAGAATTAAGTAGGATTCCAGTATACCTTGTTATAAATCCGGGGATAATGTAAAGAGGTCATGCTGGTAACTTTGATCAGGAACTGAACTAATAAAGTTCTTCCGGCTTGATCACCTCTTCCGACAACAGTTCCTTCAATACGATTTCAGTCATATCACTTTTAAAATTGAACTCATGGCGGATGTCCATCACATAGGCCTTCAAGCGCATTTTCAGGTAGGAGCGCCTTTCTTTAACTTCATTGAAGAACAATACGGTAATGGGCTTATTGAGGTAAATGTATTTTGAAACCTGGGCAGCCTCAAGGGCTATCTTGCGCACTATGTCGGTATCGATGGTGATAGGTAAATAGATCTCCGCAACTACCTGACAATTGGGTTCTCCGGAATTGGCATTGGAAACTGATTGATTCATGATCTCGGCATTGGGCACACTCACTAAAGAGTCATCAGGTGTGATCACACGGGTTGACCTCAGGCCAATTTCTACTACTTCGCCATAGTATTTACCCACTTCGATTTTATCTCCAACTTTGAACGGACGGTCAAACACGATCATTAAACCTCCAAAGATATTCTTTAGGATGTCCTGGGCGGCAAATCCAATAGCAATCCCCACGGAGGCCATTACGGCAAAAACGGTTTGCAACGGTGGATTGATAATACCTCCGATCACTGCATAGATCCCGAAAATCCATCCCATAATGCGGATTATGGGGATCAACCCTTTCACCGTAATCCGATACTTGGCACTACGTTCTGCGATAAGGTTAAGCAGGTTGCTGAGAATTTTTATGATGAAATAGGTCAGCAGCAAAAATATGAAGGACCATATTATTTTACCCACTGAGATGGTGCGCAAAATTGAGGTAGGGTCCAGCTCTTTTTCGGACTGCTCCTGTGCGGCGATGGGTTCATTGAAGATACCCTGACTCTTAGAGGTATCGGTAGCTACCACCACAGTATCGGTATGATAGATGTATACGGTATCCGAACTGGTGATATGGATGTTCAAGGTAGAATCGGTTCGATGAGTACTATCGACCGATGCCTGCCCCAGTATATTGCAGGGGAAAACTACTACCATGAAATACAAGTATGCCAATGCTTTCATCAGTGCAGGAAATTTTTTGATTTCAATAAATTGACCACTTGACGGTACAGCAGGGGATTTATAAAATACCGCTCCTCTTTTCGGATGATGATGCCATCCTCGTACAAAAGAATCAGTACCAACTTACTTTTATCCTCCGCCTGTTGAAATATCCGGGCGTGATCTCCTATGCTGATGCCATCGTGCAACAGCAGCACGTGCAGGGTGAACAGTTTTTCACTACTTAAATTGGAAAGAAATGAAAAGTCCATGTCCTTTAGTGAACCTATGGTTATGGTATCGTCCTCCACTTTTAAGGTGGACCGCAGCCAAAATATTAGGGCGACCGTAATGTTGCTGTGAGCCAGTTTGTTCAGCCCGGAAAAATATTCTTTCTGCAGATACTGCTGACGTTGATCTTCTGTCATTTTCTGGTACTTGCTGCTTTTGCGATCGTACTTACTAGGTTTGAAAAAGGTATTATAACCACTTACCCGGTGCCGTCTCAAGACCACGTTGGTGACCTGCTCGTCTTTTAAGGGCTCCATATGGATATTATAAGCGAAGAAGTCCTCTATTTTGGAGGTTTTATTGAGATAGTGGTAAGCGTGGAGGTTAACCGTAGTAAGCCAAAAAATATTTTGGTTGGTCCGTGAAATGAGTTCGTAGAACATCCTTAAGCAGTCGAAGCCGTTGACCTTACGCAAATAAAAATGCTGCAGATTTTCCAGTACCATGATCCGCTTACTGTTGATACTATTTAGATAATCCACCAATTGATCCAGGCTTTCAAAGGGCTCGGTGTCGAAAAGGTCCTGGAAGTACCCTAGAAAATCGGCCGGCTGATAGATCTGTATGTGAGAATTGGTCCTTACAATATGGTGGCGACTCTTCAGCTGGTCTAGGAAAAAATTTGTTAAAGTAGTGGTTCCGCTACCCGCTTCCCCGATTAAGGCGGTGGCTCCGTAATGACCTTTCTCCCAGCTCTGATAGGCCTTTAGCAATTTTTGAGTTTCCTGCGATCGTAGTTCATAAAAGTTTGGGTTTTCCAAAGGAGTGATCTCAAACAGCCTCTGATACACAAAGGGCAACTGGTCTATAGCGGCATCAGTCTCGGACAGGAAACTGGACACTTCGGCGGTGAGAGCTTGAGAGCTTCCGGCAATGCCGTAGCGCTTGGTAGTTTCCAGATAGTACCTATTGATCATCAACCAACGACGCTTGGCCAGGGAGATCAATCGAGGCAGAAATCCTTTTAAGTAATCCAGAACTTGGTTCTTCAGGGCCTTGGTTTTCTCTACCGCTTTAGCTTTAGCGATGCGGACCTTTATATCAAATACTGTTTCTACTTCGTTAAGCGCATGAATGCTCTCGTTAAAATTCAAAACACCTTCCTTGATCTTCAGGTTAGTGTCTTTATTGAGATGGTGCAGGGCCTCGCTGATGTCTTGAAGTCTGCTTGCCGCCCGTTCCATGCCTTCTAAAGCCAGGGTCTTTGGATCTTTGTCTTCTTCTGGCTCCTCTTCCATGGCGGCCAGCGCAGTGGCCAAATTGAAATCACATATCTCGGCTATCTCAGAAAGTTGTTGCTGGGTGTGTTCCAGGTTATGTACCAGTTCACTTTTGAGGATCTTGATATCTTTAAGTAGGTTGGGCAAGGCTTCAAATGCAATAAGCTCCCGGGGTGAGATTTGATCGATCTCTGAGGATTGGATGCCCCTTTCATAGGTAATGTCTTTTACCATTGATCGGGTATTGGATAGCTCGGATACTTGATTTTTGATCTTTACTTCCAGGTTGTCGATAAGGGCCGGGATATTTTGATCAAATATTAGTTTGGTAGCAGCTGGTATACTTTGTTTTAGTGATTTAGCAATATCATACCTAACCTCCTTGATCACTTTGGCCAGGCATTGTCCGTCTTCCGCCTGATCTAATCGTCCTTTTTGAGTGCCAACAAAATCGGATATTTCCGACAAGGCTCCCTCAATTTTGTCGCTTACTTTAAGATCCAGCTTTTGAGCCGTATAGAAATACTGTTCAAGACAAGCATAACGCAGCTGGTAAAGCTCCTGATCTAGGTTGTAGTGATCGCTCAGCACAGCGATGGTGTTATTCCAACCCTTTCGGGTCTTTGAATAGCTTTTCTCAGTTGCTTTTTGAAACCGCTCTAGCCTGGCAACGCTGAAGGCTTTCTCTGGTAAATCTAAGGTACCCACCAGTTGGTGATGCTTGAGATAGGTTTCCGAAACCAAGTTGAAGGTATGAGATAATCTGGCAGGCAGTAAGTTTTGTTTCTCCCGGATCTCGTGCAGCATCTGAGTTATCTGATCATCAAAATCAAAAGACGGTGCTTTAACTTTATGGTCGGGATCTCCTAAGTTCAGGTGTTCGAAATCCTGATCGAGCTTAGATTCCAGCTTCCAAAGTTCATGTGATGAGAGAGCCACCGTCCGGTACACTGAACCGAATGTTTTCTGCATTTCCTGAAACAGTACATCCCTGTAAAACCAGTTGACCATGTTCTTTTGAGGGATTAATCTTTTCCAAGGCCTCATAGGCTGGGGCGGCTTCTTCCTGAGCCTGCGCCACCAATTTGAAATTCTTTGAGGAACATGATCTAAACGCAACAAGATCCTTTTAATGGCTTTACCCAGGCGCAAGAAGAATCGATCTCCGGGTGAGGTTACAAAGTGGGAGGTGCTTTGCACTCCCATATAGGTCTCAGGAAGCTGTTCGGTGATACCTCCAAGCGCTTCAAAATAATCACTAAAGTCATCCTTCAGTGATCTATCGGTTTCTACTGAGGAATATTGGTTGACGGACTGGGTTATGGCATCTTTAAAAGTCTTCATTTCACGAACCAGCTCCAAGACCCCCATAGGTTTCTTCCCACTATGGGTGCGCTCTTGGTATTGGAGAAGGCTCTTCTTCACCTCCTCAATTAGCTGTACATGACCTTCAAGTCGCTGGTGCAAGCCAGGGGTAATATGGGCTTGGGCCGACTCCTGGAGTTGGTCTCTAAGGGTTGAAGAATTTAGGTCCATAACACTGGAATACAGTTCATTATCCTGTATGCAGTCAAATTTATGGGTACCTAAAAGGTTTTACTATTTAGAATGAGTGCAAATGGTACATTTATGAGTTCGTCACCAAAATCCGAATTTAGTCGTTTAAAGATTCTGTTGAGGGGTTACCCTCAGGTCTTTCAGGATGGGAAATTGGCTTTGCAATCTCGTCCAGCGGAGTTACCTGGTGACCTTCTAAAGCAGGTTGTTCTTCTGTGGATATGGCTAAATCCTCTTCTTGTGCCAGATCGCGCTTATTTTTGATCAAACCATACATCATAATCAGGCTGCTGCAAATGATCACCAGCAGTAGTATGGCAGGACTGAAATCCGCGATTTGGTACTGTGTAGGGATACTGTAAAACAGCAAAATTGTGATCAAACCTCTGGGAGCAATGTATAATCCGGGATTGAGTTGAGACTTGGCCATAGTTCGCAAAGCCACGAACCGCAGCAAATACATGATTATTAAAGCCAGTATGGCGATCAAGAAAATGGAAACTTGATTGAAACCATCCAAGGTGATGGACATCCCAAACACAATAAAGAAGAAAGTTCTGATCAGAAAGGAGCTTTCGAAAGTGATCAGCTTTATTTCTTTTAATAAATTATTGTAAGGTCCCGGTAGTACATATTTCTTAAAAATACCTTTGAAAAAGATGTCTTTGTTGTTGAGCATTAACCCGAAAGCCAAAACGAAAATCAGTGATGAAAGGTGAAATAGCTTACCGGTAGCATATACTAATACCAGTACCGCTATAGGCAGGAATAATTTCACCTCACCGGTGACTTTTTGGATGAGAATGATCACCACATAGCTGAAAACGGCTGCTACAACTAAGGTCAGGCCGATATTCTTGGCAATATGCAAGGTCACAGCTCCTGCACCTTCCATGGTGGCGCTGTCAAGCAGAAAATAAAAGAACATGATCCCCAGTATGTCGGAAAATGCCGATTCGAAAACCAGGAATTCTTTTTGTTTACCCTGAAGATTGGATACGCTGGGGATTATTATGGCGCTGCTCATAATGGATAGGGGAATGGCATAAACCAAGGCTCCGAAGGGAGTTACATCGAAAAAGAAACGTATGATCATGGCAATACCAAAAGTGGTGAATACCAGTAGCACCAATGAAATGACCAGTGATTGTCCAATAAGCTTGCCTTTGTCGGCTTCCAGGTGCAGGTCCAAAGCAGCTTCCAGTACAATCATGATCAAACCCACAGTGCCTAATGTTTCCAACACCGGCTTTAACGCTTCCTGATCCAAAGGAATGAACAGGCTTAGGATAAAGCCGGTCACTATGAGCATCAGCACCGATGGCACATTGGTCTTTCGAGCCAGGGCGTTGTAGCCGTAAGACAGGATTATAATGATTGAGGCGCCGATTACAGCCCAGTATACGTTGAATTCTTGCATGTCAATTTCCTTTCCAAAAATAGGGAGTTAGTAAAATTAGGACGGTAAACAGTTCCAAGCGTCCCAGCAGCATCAGAAACGAAAGAAACCATTTGCCTACAACGGGTAAGTGGCCAAAATTGTCAACAGGACCTACAGAACCCAGTCCCGGTCCGATATTGCCTAGGGAAGTGGCCACACTGCCCAGGGCGGTGGTAAAATCCACCCCGATCAGACCCATAACGAAGGCGCTTACCACATAAATGGTCAAGTAGATCATAATGAAAGCCAGCACATTATAAGTTATATCCTGACTTACTGCTTTCTTGTTTAGCCTCACCGGTATAATGGCAGCGGGGTGAATCTGTCTTTTCAGTTCCAGAAAGCCGTTCTTGATCAAAAGCAAGTGGCGTACGATCTTTACTCCACCGGCAGTAGACCCTGCGGAAGCACCCACAAACATCAACATAAAAAATACGATGGTAAGCGATGGCGTCCATGCGGTATAATCAGCCGATACATATCCAGTGGTGGTGACCAGAGCGGTTACCTGGAACAGAGCATCCCTGAAGGCTTTCTCAAACCCGCTGTCCGAAATTATGTAAATGCCTATCGAAACCAGTACACCCAGTATAAGTACACCAAGGGAATACACCCGGAACTCTTCATTGGCCCACACCTTTCGAAAATTCCCTTTAAATCCGAAATATGTGAGAGTGAAATTTGTGCCGGCAATAAACATAAAAGCGATAATGATGTACTGGATCAGGGGAGAGTCGTAATAAGCTATGCTGGCTTGCTTGGTAGAAAAGCCTCCGGTTGCCATGGTGGTCAAACTATGATTAATAGCGTCGAAGGTAGTCATCCCACTTATGTTTAGCAGTACGAATTCCAGTAAAGTAAGTCCTACATAAATGAACCATAAACGCTTAGCGGTCTCTGTTATTCTGGGCTGTAGCTTGTCAGGTTTTAGTCCAGGTGCTTCTGCCACGAATAACTGCATACCCCCAATACCTAAGATCGGCAAAATGGCCACCGCCAAAACGATTATGCCCATGCCTCCAATCCATTGAGTTAGACTGCGCCATATCAAGATGCCTTTGGGAAGAGATTCTATATCGTTCAATATACTAGCCCCGGTAGTGGTGTATCCGGAGATCGTTTCAAAAAAGGCGTTGGTAAAATTAGGTATAGAGCCGCTCAACAGATAAGGCAAGGTGCCAGTCAAAGACATGACCAGCCAGCCTAAAGTCACGATCAAATATCCCTCTCGCTTGCCTAGGGTATTGTTTTTGGACCGACGATTACTCAACCATAAGGACACGCCCACCGCTCCTGAGATTAGACTGGAGAATAACAGGGGGTATAAACCTCCTTCTTGATAATAGAGTGAAACGGGTATGCACAACAGCATGAAGATGCCATTGATCATGAGAAGAATGCCTAAAAGATTGGCTACTATATTCAGATTTAACCTCATACCTATACCCGGGGTGCAGGACTACTTAAAAAGCCTTTCCACCTTGGTAATGCACTCCGGCCTACTTAAAACCACCACCCGGTCTTTGGGTTTAAAGGTAAACTCCCCTTTAATGGTGTGCCCTTGTCCTTTACGGATCACGCCCCCAACGATAGCTGATTTAGGGAATTCAATGTCCTTGAGCTCTTGATGAATTATTCTGGAACTTTCCGTCACTTCGAACTCCAAAATTTCTGCATCAACACCGTGTATACTGGTAAGGTCCAGAACTTCACCTTGCCGGATATAGCGGAAAATAAAATTCGCTGCGATCAGTTTTTTGTTGATCATTGTATCTACCCCTACATTCTGGGATAGGTGGATGTAGTCGATATTTTCTACCAAAGCTATGGTCTTGGGTACCCCTTGATTCTTTGCCAAAAGACAGGAAATAATATTGGTCTCAGAATTACCGGTCACGGCAATAAAAGCATCCATTTTGGCAATTCCCTCGGATTTTAATAACTCCACGTCACTGCCCTCAGCATTAATGATCAGGGTTCCCGGAAGCTGATCGGCGAGCTCGAAGCATTTTTGCTTGTCTTTCTCGATCAATTTCACGTTGAATTTAATACTCAACTTCCGTGCGGTATGAAAACCTATTTTACTACCACCCAGTACCATAACATTTTTTATGGTGCGTCTTTCCCTGGAGGTGAGGTTCAGAACCTGTTCTATGCCATCGGGTTCTGCAATAAAATACGCGTGATCATTGGCTTTAATTACCGTATTTCCCCTGGGAATAAGCGTTTCATTGTTACGCAATACGGCTACCGTTATGTAATTGTTGTGGGGATTAAGATGGGCCAGATCCAATAGCTTTTTGTTCTGCAGGGGGCTGCCCTCATCAATGTGAATACCTACTAATGAAAGCAAACCATGGTCAAAATCGAAGGTATCGGTAATGGCGGTCTCTTTCAGGAGCCTTTTGATCTCTCGGGCCGCCAGTGATTCCGGAGAAATGAGTTCATCAATGCCCATCCTTTGTAAGGCGGTTTTCTCTTTTTTAAGCAAAAACTCGATGTTGCTGATACGGGCTACGGTCTTCTTAGCGCCTAATTGCTTGCCGATAATGGCAGTAGCCAGATTGGTTTCTTCGGAGGAGGTCAAAGCCAGCAGTAGATCAGCTTTGTTGACCTGCGCTTCTTCCAGTACACTAAAGTAGGTGGCATTTCCGTGGATTACCGCCACATCCATAGTGTTGGAAACCTGAGTAAGCTTGTCCTTGTCGTTATCGATTAGCAGGATATCCTGCTTTTCGTACGCCAACAGCTTGGCAAGGTGGTAACCAACTTCTCCGGCACCCGCAATGATGATTCTCATAGGTTTTTCAAAAAGCCCCGGAAATATAAGGAAAAACTAACCAAAAAATGCTTGGGATTAATACAAACCCCACGTCTGTAAGATGCGCTTAAGGCTTACCAATTTCCCCGGTGTCCGGAGCCTTCTTCATCATCTTCATCTTCACCCTGATCTTCAAATTCATCAATGTCGTCCAGTGGATCCGGCTCTTCCACGTAGTCTGACTCTTCTACTTGGGGTTCCTGGGTGGCCGGAATAGACAGGGCCCCGGTATCGTTGTAATACTGGGCCTCTACGTTTTTCATTAGAGTTTTAGTTTGAGCTATATGCTCATCAAGGGCAGTGATCTTATCCCTAAGAACAGGTATCTCTGCGGTTAACCGATCGATATTCTCCTGATTTTGCAGATTCTTTTTCTGCATGGAGGCCGTGCGGTTGGCATTGGTCTCTGTTTTCAGCTTTTCCTCATTTTTGGTGATCTGCTTGCGCATGTTATTGATGGACTTTTCGGACTTATCAATGCTCTTTTTGTGTCCATTGAGCACTTTTAGATCTTGCTCAATAATGTCGTTGTAGTATTCGGTATAGTGGTATCTCAGGTAATCCCGCACCAGTTGGCGCAACTGCTCCATGCCCTCGGGATGGTCCTGGGGATTGATCCAAATGTCGTAGCCCAGAAGAAAACTTAATGCCAATTTGGTATCGCTGCCTTCAGTAATGAAGGTTATGCGCAGATCGCCCCGCTTATCCGACACCCGATTGATACTGGCTTTTTCTACTATTAATTCCGTTTTGCCGCTGTTTTTGGCTTTTATGCCAAACTCTTGTTTAGTGAAATCCACAAAAGTTTCCTTGTAGAAACTCATGTCGTCATTGAGAACGGCAGTCCAGGAATCTACCACTACGTCGGTCACGGGAATTTTGGTATGAGTAGCGGTCAGGTCTTGGGAGTAGGCCAATTGTAAGGACCCCCAGAGCAAGAAAACAAACAGTACTTTTTTCATAGCCATAAAAATTTGGTTTGTATGGGTAGTAACCCCGACATCTATCACTAAATTAGCCAAATTTTGTGCCGAATACTTCAATACCTTCCAGAATTCGACTAAACAGACTGATTTACCTACCGGTATGGGGTATTTTGCGATAGAGTCCCATTTCTTGCAATTCTTTGATTATCAATGCTATTCGATGAGTTTGCTCTGAGTGGCGTTGACGAACAACACATTCCCCATTTCATAATAGCCATCGAAAACCGAAGCCCCTAGTTGTTTCAAGGCCTCACTACGAAAACCTACAATGGTAAGGTCAGCAGCCAAAGAGTTTCTATGGATCACTTCACGGTTGCGCACGTCTTGTTCATGGGTCAGCACCTCAATATTATGTGCTGAAATAGGCAACCGTCCGGTAATTATGAGATTATTAAGCATTTTCTTCTGTTCGGCTTTTTCCGATTCTGGAAAAATGGCAAAGATCTTAATCTGGGCTTTTCGCCAATCGGGATGACCCAGGATTATATATCCTAAGAGGATCATAAGGCTGGCATTATCAAAATCGCTGGCAGTAATCCAAATGTGTATTTCCTTGCGGTGTCCGAACCCCTTTTCAGATGTGGATAACACACAGGCATCGAACTCTGCGGATTTCACCAGCGTAAAGTTCTCTATTATATGCTTTAAGGTGTGCGGATCTTTTCGAGAATACTCAAACAGGAATAAGTTCACTTCCTGCCCACTAATGCTGGGCAATTGCAACGATTGGGCAATAGCGCTGGTATAGGAAGGACTGATCATGGTGTCCAGATAAACTCTGCTGCTTTTTTTTCGGGCCACTTGTATCATTGATTCCAAGTTCTTCTTTGCTTTTTGGTTGGACTCTTTAGAGAAATAGCCCAATTCAAAATGGATGTAGGTACCAAAGCCATACCGATGGGAAAGCCAGTGGATCAATTCAAAAGCGGCCGGGCGCTTAAAGAAGTCCTCTGAAATACAAATTGCCGAAGGCCGCCAATTGATCATTTCGGCCTTCTCGGATTTTTGAAGAAACACTTGTATTTGACGGGCCAATTGAAAGATCACCCCCTGGAAGATCTTGGCCATACCTTCCTTGGTATCGCGACTGTGAGTTATACCCAAATAGATGAGTCCCATGATCAACAAGGCTCCTAAGGCATATCCCGTATTCATTTTGAACATCAGATAAAAGCAGAGCAGTGCTCCCAAAAGGGAGATAAACCAACGAGACCGGAACAAGGGACGGTATGAGGGGTCTGCTGCAAAATGCTGAAAAAAGGAAATCGTACAAAGGGCACCATAGGTGACCATAAAAAACATGGAGATGATCTGCGCTACAAAGTTTACGTCACCAATACTTATAAAGAATAGACCAATAAGGCTGGTTATCAAGGTAGCATTGATAGGCTCTTGTCGTTTGGAATGGTTATGGGCCAGCCACCGGTTCAAAGTTTTAAAGGGCATGATCTTGTCGGCCGCCAGAGCTTGTAAGGTACGAGGGGCTACCAGAAAAGACCCTAAGGCAGAAGAGATAGTAGCCGCTGCCAAACCAATGGGAATTATGGGTCCCCAAAGGGAGACTTTGGACATAACTAACTGATCGGTCAGCAGATCCTCACCACTGGCCGATGTCGCCAGTTTATAGGCGATTAAAACGTATACAATCATGCCTATTAAGGTGGCGCCCAGGGTTCCCCATGGAATGGATTTGCTGGGATCCTTTAAATCGCCCGACAGCCCCACGCCGGCGGTCATCCCTGTAAATCCGGGAAAAACTATAGCAAACACTAAAAAGAACTGGTCGCGATTTTGAAATTTGTTCAAAAGACCCTGGGAAGGTTCCAGGTGTTGGTAATCCGACCCTCCGGCGAAAAACAACACCAGGGAGAGGCCCAGGGTTATGACCACTGCATAAAGCACTTTTATACCTAAACTGGCTCCTTTGTTGATCATGATCCAGGACAGCAATATAAAAGCCGGTAGACTTATAAAACGGCTGTTTATTACCAGGCCCCACTCCGACTGGATCCAACTGGTTATAGGGGAGAAGGCCTCAGCAAAAGCGATCACGTAGAAAGCGATACTAATGGCCTGTGAGAAGTATAGGGCCACCCCAATAGCTGCCCCAATATTGATACCGTAAGAACGGCTGATGATGTAGTATTCTCCACCACCTTCCACTTTCTGGTTGGTAGCGATCTCGGCGATGGCCATAGCTGTGGGTATGGTGACCATATGCCCGATCAAAATAATGATCATGGTGCCGATAAACCCTAAACTACCTACCGCATAACCGAACCTTAAGAACATGATAGCCCCCAGGATGGTGGAAACGGCCGTCAGAAACACCGGAAGGGTGCCAAAATTTGCCTTCTGATGGTTAAGGTCATTCATAAATTTTAACTTGGGGTAGTTTGTAAGTATAGCAAATTTTGAGAGGATTAGTTGGCTAAAACTATGAATGAAGCCCTTCAAAGCCTAAATTGGCCACAGACGGGCAATGCGATCGGTCAGCGTAATTGGTGATCCAGATCATATGGGTCCAGCTAAAAGCCCTTTAATTTCAAGGTAATTAATTATATCGGGGTGATTTATTCCAGATTACGCAAATTCTTTTTTGCAGCAGGGTTATTGCTCATATCATTGGTGGTGGGTGTTACGGGATTTATTATAATTGAAGACTATAAATTCCTGGACAGTGTTTACATGACCCTTATTACCATGTCGACCGTGGGCTTTCATGAGGTTCACCCGCTAGGGGAAGATGGGAAGATTTTCGTAGTATTTTACATAATGTTCAATATTGGGGTCTTGGCTTATGTAGTGTCTATTGTCACCACCTATGTATTTGAAGGAGAACTGAACAAGATTTATAAACACATAATGTTTGACTGGCAAGTGAAAAAAATTAAAAACCATGTTATTGTATGCGGCTACGGCAGGAATGGATCACGCGCTTGCCGCGAGCTGCAAAAAATGAAGACCCCAGTAATCGTTATTGAAAAGAATACGAGTTCGTTGGAAAGCAGCAGTGACGATCTGCCGGCTATTCACGGGGACGCCACCTTGGATGAAAACCTGATTAAAGCCGGGATCGAAAGAGCCAAGGCGCTTATTACCTCTTTGCCTCATGATGCGGACAATGTTTTTATCACCATGAGCGCCAAGGAGCACAATCCCGATATTATGGTCATCGCCCGGGCCTCGGACGATAAATCGGAACAGAAGTTACATCGCGCCGGAGCCGACAGGGTAGTGATGCCGGACATTTTAGGTGGAATCCATATGGCCAGCCTGATCACCAAACCCTACGTGATTGAATTTCTGGAAATACTCAATGGGGTAGGGGATTCGGACCTACGGCTGGAGGAATTCAGCTTTTCTCAATTAAAGCCAGACTATCAAAATAAGTCTATTAGAGAGCTGGATATTCGCAAAAATACCGGTGCTACTGTAGTGGGCATTAAAGATGATGAACGGGGATTTTTGTTTGGGCCAAATGTGGACACCGTTATCGGTTCCGATGACATATTAATTATACTGGGGTCGGATACCAGCCTAGATAAATTCAAACATTATTGCCTCTGACGTTATTGCTTGAAACCAATTCCCTGCCCCCGGTAGCCGTGCTCTTCCATATTGCGAGCTGAATTAGAGACTTTCTTTTTTAGCTTTTCCTTGAACTCCTCCAGGCGACTGGCTACTTCCGGTTGATGAGTTCCCAATATCTGGGCCGCCAGGATCCCTGAATTGCGAGCTCCATCCAAGGCCACAGTGGCAACCGGTACCCCTGCAGGCATTTGTAAAATGGAAAGAACAGAGTCCCAGCCATCGATGGAATTACGGGACTTGATCGGTACCCCGATTACCGGCAAAGTGGTGAGTGACGCCACCATTCCCGGCAAATGAGCCGCACCTCCGGCCGCAGCAATAATGACTTTTATACCTTGCTCTCTGGCCTCTTTGGCAAACTTAAACATGCGCTCGGGTGTACGATGGGCCGACACTACGGTTAGGGAGAAGGGTATGCGCAACTCTTCCAAGACCTTAGCGGCTTCTTCCATTACTTTCAGGTCGGACTGGCTGCCCATGATAATTGCTATTTCCGCAGGTTTCATGATAGGATCTTTAGGTTCGATTTAATAAAGTTAACTCGCTCATGCAGTTGGTCTATATGGGCACCCGTAACCGTAACATGGCCCATTTTTCTGAAGGGCTTGGTGACCTTCTTACCATATAAATGGATATGGGCTCCCGGCAGGGCCATCACTTCTTCCAAGCCTTGGTATTTTGCGGGCCCGGTATAGCCGGCGGCACCCAAAAGGTTCACCATGGCCGCTGCAGTGTAGCTGCGGGTACTGCCAAGAGGCAAGTTAAGAATTGCCCGTAAATGTTGCTCGTATTGTGAGGTTTCATTGGCCTCAATAGTATGATGCCCGCTGTTATGCGGTCGGGGTGCGATCTCGTTGACCATTACCGATCCATCTTGGTCGACAAACATTTCCACGGCCAATAGTCCGATCATATCAAGATCCACAATTACTCTTTCCGCCAATTCTTGAGCTTGTTGATCTTGTTGTGTAGTGATGCTGGCCGGAGCAAATAAATACTCCACCAGGTTTTGCTGAGGATGGAAGGAGAGTTCCACCGTAGGAAAATGGACCACCTCTCCATTTTTGTTTCGGGCTACGATCACCGAGATTTCTTTTTGGAAGTTGATTTGTCGTTCCAATAACCCTGCTCCCTGTGGTGCCCCTTGGAAATCCTCCGGTCCCTCAATACGATGAACACCACGTCCATCATATCCGGCTCTACCCAGTTTATAAAAAGCAGGCAGCATATGGGCATGTTGCTCCGACCATTGTGGGTGCTCCATAAGTACGTATTCGGCGGTGGGTATACCCTGCTCTTGGTAAAAGGACTTTTGCAACCGCTTGTCTTGGATCAACTCAATAACTTGAGGTTGAGGGAATACCGGCTTACCTTCACTTTCCAGTTTACGCAGCGCTTTGGTATTAACATTTTCTATTTCAATAGTGACCAGGTCGCACTTACGTCCAAATTCCAGCACCGCTTGGTAGTCCGTTAGAGAACCCTGGACAAAATTATGGGCCAATGCCTGACAGGGTGCCGAAGCATCAGGGTCTAAAACGGAGATTTCCAGGTTGAGGTCAATGGCGGATTGTATCAACATTCGACCCAGCTGTCCTCCTCCCAGTATTCCGATATGGGATGGTCTAGTATTCAATATTTCTCAAACGTAAGAGAACCCGAAGTAAGCACATTTTTTATTTTCCATCAAGGCCTTTATGCGGCGGATCGGCCTTTTCCAGGGCTATGCCCATTTGGGCCATAAGCTGACTGGCATTAAAGCTGTTGCAAACTCCTGGAGTTAGTAAATAATCAAACACTAATTCTCCGTTCAACAGCTTGCTGTTAAAACTATAATTCTGTATGCCGCCCAATTCTTCGGACAAAGAACCCAGTGAAAGATCGTGCGTGGAAACCAATCCGAAAGAGCTGCTTTCGCTGAGTTGTCGAATAAGCGCTGAGGCCCCCAAGTGGCGATCATGAGAGTTGGTCCCTTTTAAAACCTCATCCAGCAACACCATAGTAGGCACCCCAGATTCCAGTGAAACGATAAGCTGATTGAGCCTTCTTAGTTCCGCATAAAAAGAAGAGGCATGTTCTTCCAGCGAATCAGTGGTGCGCATGGAGGTGAAAATTTCAAATTCACCTATGGTCATTTCGGTAGCGCAACAATTTCCACCCATGAAAGCCAATACGGCGTTTGTACCAATAGTTCGGAGAAAAGTGCTCTTACCGGACATGTTGGACCCGGTTAAAATGGTAATACTACCCCTCTCCGACAGAGAAAAGTCATTGGCCACCCGTTCCTTATATAAAATAAGTGGATGTCCCAGCAGATGGGCCTGGAATACAAAGGGCTTGTCGGTTATTTTCGGAGTGGTCCAATGCGGATTGGCATAACTGGTCAGGGCCAGGCTTGCCAAAAACTCATAATTGCCAATGGCCTGAAACCATAGGGCCACAAAAGAGCGGTATTTGGATTTCCACCGAGCTGCTTGAATGAGCCAAACCAGATCCAGTAACAATATGATATTAAACAACCAGTAAAATGCGTTTCTGCGGATCTCAATTCTATTCAGGATTCCTTGTAATTGTCCAATAACCTTGGAGGCCGTAAAACGCTGTTGCGAGAAGGGTTGAGCTATCTGCGTCAACAGGGGTGACTGAAACTGCCGCCCCTCCAATTTGCTGATCATGGACTTATATGATGAGAGGATCTTGATACTGCCATGGGTGCTTTGGTAAGTATCTTCCGCGGTGTGGCGAGTAGAATACAAGATGCCTCCATTAATCAGCAGTACTAAAAACAACCACATGAATGCCAGTTTACCCATAAAGAAAGCTACGGTCACCACCAGGCTAATTGCGGGCACCACCAGTAGAGCCGGCAGATACCACCTGGGGATTTTAGGATGGCCATCTTTGGCCAGCCATTCCAGAAGGGCGCCAGGGTTCTGGCCATCCGATTTGTACATCAATCCGGCACCTAAAAAATGTTGCAGCCAATCGGGGTCATTGGATAATTCGGCGACAGCGGCTTGACGTTCTTCAATCACCTCCTTAGAAACACGGCTTAGCAAGGCCTTCACCAAAGCCTGCCGGCCATCAGGGGTTACCGTACGATTTATAAGCTGGTAAAGCGAATGCCTGCCGAATAGGTCCAGGTCATGGCTATAGGCATGTCGTGTCTCTAAAAACTCTGCCCCATCAGGTAAATCAGACAGTTTTAACTGCAATCTTTTTAATTCCCGGGCATTCATTTCCCCCAGTATTTGATAAAGGAGCATTTTCCGGCGTATACGATTGTGATATTTAACCAGCGTACCGAACACTATGGGAAACCAAATGAAATTGACCATCAACAAGGTCATGTTCCTAATGCTAATAGCCAAAATAAGCACCACCACAAAGAGTAGAAAGGCGGAGATCCTTAACCATGAAAAATTCCCGGAACTAGGTTGAAGCTTTTGTCGCAGATCCAGGTAGTGTGCTTTTTTTTCCGTAAACCAGCCTTGCATTGTTTTTTTCACTAACGCAAGTTACAACAGTTTGGATGTGAATAACAGCAATAAACGCCTTACATTCCATATATTTCAGCCCCCGGATAAAAAGTGCCCCAGGAAAACCAAAAGCCAATGAAAGACTGTGTGGGGACTAATTTTTGCCCAGCGCGGGGACCGCTCAGTGCTACTCCAAAAATGTCCCACAGGTTTCCCTCATTGTCTGAAAGCACCGCAGGCAGCTGGTTCTGTACAGGCGTAAAGTCCAAGATGCTTCCATCGGGGAGCGCCTTTTTGAAAGAGTTCACCAGGTTGCGTTGCTGGTCACCTATTATTATTAGCTCCGTACCCTGGAAGGAGTCTTCGATCAAGGTGGTTTCATTCTCAAATTCCGACAGTGGATAAACCTTAGCATGTCCGTTGATGATAAGGCCATGAACCCGTTGCTTGCGGGGTAATCGGGAATCGTCAATTTCAATAGGGAAGATCAAAAAAGGATCAATGCGGTAATCAGCACCATTATCATCGAAATAAGGGTACAACCCATAGGGCCGGCCCAATCCGGTATTATCGGAAACTACCATGGTGGAAGGAAACATCTCCTTCCAGGTGCCCCAGGTAGTCTCAACCACTTGGTAGGTACTGATCTGGTCTCCAAGAAAATTTCCGTTAATGCAATCTAATCGCATTTGAGACCAGTTACTGTCTGTAAGCCTGTCGTAGGGAATCAAATTGGTGTTGTACAACAATCCCGATACACCAAAGGTGGTGATCTGTCCATCGAGCAATCTGTTCCAGCCTATGGCGGTTCCTGTCAAGGGACAGTAGGTGATGGCCACTGACTGACTTCCAAGGTCGTCGTTGATTATTTCATGCCAGTCCAGAATTTTATGGGGATAAGCCCGGAAGTCGTCTCCCACCCTATAACCCACCACCAAGTCCTCGTCCTGAAGATAGGTGGCGTTGGAAGGCTCTATTAAGCCGGGGTTTACTAAAGCTATGATCCCGTCCTTGCCCACTCCTCCGTCCAGTACCTGGTTAGTAGGCACCAGCCAATTGTTCTGGTTGCCACCTCCCGGTATGGTGGTGCCGATGTCGCTGGAGTCACTACATGACAGTGCTGTTAATATGATGATGAGGTAAGTAGCTCTTTTCATATTATTGTTTCTTTAATTGTTGTATATCCAATGATTGCGCTCCTAATACCAGATAAAAGCCGGTATTGATGCGATATGTCGGAGTAAGTTGGGTGCCGGTGATGTTGGCATACAAGGGAAGCTCTACCCCTAGGTTGAAGGCCAGTTTACTGTTAATGCTGAAGCCCAGAACCGGATTTATGAAAACCCATTCCCCGCCGGTGTTGGGCAATTCATTACCCCCGACCTGGTCTTCCCAAGCTCGTCGGTACCGAAAAGAGAGTGAGGGGTCCCACAGCATTTTGCCTACCACCACTCGATCACCAACTCCAAAGATCCCCTGAAATTCACTGCCAAAGCGATATGACTGATCCAGTCGAAAGTTTTCATTGGTGCCGGTATATCGGTAGGTAGAGGTAAACGTGTAGCTCATACTTTTACGCGATTGCAAGTTGTGTGAAAAATATCCCCAGATCACACCATCCCAAGCCCCACTTCCCGGTTGCAGGTCGGCACCTAACAAGATCCCGTTCCTGGTAACGTCCGAAGCCCCTATGGGAATCTTTGGCCCCACTCCAATGGTCAGAACATCGGTTGCGCTACTGATCAAGTTATATTTAAGCAGCAGCACGCCATCGCCTATGCCACTGGTGCTCTGATTTTGGTCGGGCAGCCCGGGGTTCTGTATACGACGCTCCTGACGAACAAATGACAGAAAGAGATCTGCTGAGAATCGTTTGGAAAAAGTGTATCCCAATTCCAGCAGGATGGAATGAGTTAGACGCTGCCGGTCCCGTTCGTCAAGTGTTTCGGTGCCATTTTTTAAAGTCCTCAGTACGTTCAGGTCGTAGCTTAAAGATACCTGCCAGGTGTCCGTATCACTGGCAGGAAGTCCCAAATTACCGGACAACGGCACTCCTCCGGAACAACAAGTTTGACCAAAAACATTGGTACTCATCACCTGAAGCATGAATACAGCCAGAAGTATGATCTTATAAAAAGAGTGTTTTAGCATGCCATATGAGAACAGCGATTCCCCCTGAATAATTTGTCCACAGAATGACAAATGCAGGAATAATCCGCACTATTTACTGAGTAAAATAAACGCGTTTTACCCGATCGCTAACCTGGGTTAATATCTCGTAGGGGATGGTTCCGATATCATCAGCAATTTGATCTATGGTGCGGTCCCGGTTGAATATAACAACCTCCTCACCTACTTCAGCTTCGATTCCCGAAATGTCGATCATGGTCATATCCATACAGACGTTGCCTACCACCGGGGCCAATTTCTCCCCTACCAGAACCTTTCCCACGCCATTGCTATTCCTGCGATTATAGCCATCGGCATAACCAATGGCAATGGTGGCCATAGTCATATCGGACTGTGCCTGGCCGGCTCGGCCATATCCTATAGTTTCGCCTTTCTTGAGATGCTTGATTTGGCTGATGGTAGTTTTTAGCGTACTGATGTTTTGCAAACCCAGCGATTTTGGCCCCACCCCATAAAGACCCACTCCCAGTCGTACCATGTCCATGGTATACTCTGGGTAATGGACAATGCCTGAAGAATTAAGCAGATGCTTTAATGGCTTAATATTTAGTCTGGTCTGCAGTTGTTCTACGGCACTAATAAAAGTAGCTGCTTGGTTCCGGGTAAACTCTGTCTGATTGGGATCGTCGGACGCCGCCAGGTGCGAAAAGATGCTGGCTACCTCCAAAGGGTAAGCTTGGAATTGATTTATAAAATCCTCCAATTGGCACAGTTCAAAACCCAATCGATGCATACCGGTATCAATTTTCAAATGAATGGGCATAGCGCTGTTTTCTTGTTGACAAAATCGCTGGTAGGCTGCGAACAGCTCCCAACTATAGATTTCAGGCTCCAATTGATGTTCCAGAAGTTGATCGAAGGTTTCGGGGGCGGGGTTCATCACCATGATCGGCAGCTCAATCCCATCCCTGCGTAAAGCAATGCCTTCATCAGCATAGGCCACTCCCAGATAATCCACCCCCTGATATTGCAACAGATGCGCGACTTCCTGACTGCCGCTGCCATAGGCAAAGGCCTTGACCATGACCATGATCTTGGTTGCGGAAGGCAGCATTTGCCGGTAATGGTTCAAATTATAGGTAAGGGCATTCAAATCGATCTCCAGTACGGTACCGTGCAGTTTTTCCTGCAGTTGATTTACAATGCGTTCGAATGCAAATTCCCGGGCACCTTTTATCAGTATCAATTCGTCATGAAACTCTGGACGGGTATTTAGGAAATCCCCGGTATCAATGTAAAATTGATGATGATCCGGAAACAGGGCTTTCGACTTGCTAAGCCCTTTACCGATCCCGTAAAAGTTACGGATCCCTTTAGATTGGATAAGTGCCGCTACTTTGCCATACAATTCTTCATCCGATTCTGCCGATTGCTGGATGTCGGACAAAATCAACGTTTTTGATTTGGCTTGTGGTTGCTGGTTCATAAACTCCAGGGCAATCTCCAACCCTGCTAGGTCATTGTTGTAGGTGTCATCAATAAGATAGCAGGAATGCACCCCTTTCTTTAATGAAAGACGATGAGGAACACTTTCCAGGTTCAATACCCGGCTGCGGATCTCCTCAGGTGAATAATCCAAGTACAGCAACAGCGTCAAACAATGCATCAGATTTTCTAATGAGGCAGGATCGCTAAAGGGCACCTTAACTTCACCCCTTAGCCCCCGGTATTGC
>Ga0224508_10000969_pt1 | contig 26435 bp, 20 predicted proteins | sample SF_Jan12_sed_USG_4_FD_170157 | JGI IMG/M metagenome (GOLD analysis project Ga0224508, IMG submission 170157) | Sediment microbial communities from San Francisco Bay, California, United States - SF_Jan12_sed_USGS_21 | ecosystem: Environmental > Aquatic > Marine > Sediment | place: USA... | reverse complement strand
TGCAGACCGACCATGCCCTCGGCGCCCGCCAGGTCCTTCACCAGCGTCATGAGGTCTTGACCGTGGACATCGGCCAGCGCCTTGCGTATGGAGGCCTCGGGGCCCGGGTCGTCGCCCTTCATCATGACGTCGACGATCTTGTCGCCGAGCAGCTCGAGGACCTTGGTCTCGGAGCGCAACCGTGCCGCCCTCTGTCGACCAAGGGCATCGGCGCCCGCCCCCCGGGCCATGATCTCGGCGAAGCACTCGTCGGGGTCGGGGCCCATCCCCCACAGCACGCCCCCTTCGCTGAGCGACACCCGCTCGTTGCCGAGCGTGACCTTGGCCAGCTTCCAGCCCTCGTTCTCGGGTCCGATGCGGTTCTCGACCGGGATGCGCACGTCGGTCAGGAAGGTCTCGTTGAAGTGATTGCCCCCGGTCATCTCGATGATCCGGCGGACCTCGATGCCCGGCGACCTCATGTCGACCACGAAGTAGGAGATGCCCTTGTGCTTGGGGGCCGACCGATCGGTACGAGCCAGCAGGATCCCCCAGTCGGAGCGGTTGGCCCACGTCGACCAGATCTTCTGCCCGTTGACGACGTACTCGTCACCGTCGCGCTCGGCTCGGGTGCGTAGGGAGGCGAGGTCGCTGCCGGCTTCTGGTTCGGAGAACAGCTGGCACCACTCGTCGGAGCCATCCAAGATGCCCGGCAACCAGCGCCGCTGCTGCTCTGGGGTGCCGCCGGCGACGATGGTCGGGCCGGCCCAGCCGATGGCGATGGGGTTGTCGGGAACGGTGACACGCGCCCTGGTCAGCTCGTCGTCGATGATGAGCTGGAGCTCGGGGTCGGCCGCCAGTCCCCAGGGCTCGGGCCAGTGGGGGGCGACGTAGCCGGCCGATGCGAGCTGGCGGCTCGTGGGGTCGGGGTTGGCGTCGAGCCAGTTCCGGATCTGCTGGCGGCGTGGGTCGTCGACGGACGGCAGCTGCACCGGCATGTCAGAGCTGCCTGGTGTCGGTCTCGAGGCCCAAGCGCATGCGACCCACCACCTCGAACGTCCGCGGGGCGACCATGGCGTGCTGGGTGGCGACGTAGACGTCGCGGAAGCAGCGCTGGATGGGGCTGGTCTTGTACACGGCCGCTCCTCCGGCTGCCTTGTACATCAGCTCGGTGGCTTCGGCTGCGGTCTGGGTGGCGTGAGTCGCTCCCAGCCGTAGGAGTCGCCGCTGCTCGTCGGTGGGACTCTCGCCAGCCGTCGCCGTCTCCCAGGTGCTTCCCACCGTCTCCTCCACGAAGAGCCAGGCCGAGCGCAGCTTGGCCTCGGCGATGGCAGTGTCGGCTTGGATCGGTGCTCGGTCGCGCAGGGGCCGTGAGCTGCCCTGAGGGCGCTTCGTCTCGGCCAGGACCACGAGCTCGTCGATCGCCCGGCGGGCGATGCCCACCGCGGTCGCCGCGATGCCCAGAGCCAGGAGGCCGTAGAACGAGAATCGTGAGAACGGGTTCTCCCATGTTGGAGAATCGACCCCGATCTGGACCCAACGTCCTTCGGGAACGAAGGCATCGGTAACCGTGTAGTCGAGGGATCCGGTGCCGGCCAGGCCGGAGACGTGCCACGTCTCGATGAACTCGACGTCGTCGAGATCGAAGAAGACATAGGGGAACGCCAACCCGTCGTCGCGCGGAGCTGGCTTGCCGTCGGGGCCGACGAGCCTGCATCCACCCCCGATCCAGGTGCAGTGCTTGGTGCCCGACCCCCACTGCCACGTGCCCGAGACCTGTAGGCCACCCTCGACGGATCTGGCTTCGCCGGCAGGGGCTGCGTAGCCGCCGGTTATCGACCGTGGGTCACCGAAGATCACCTTGCCCCACTCCTCGGGCAGGTATGAGGCCATGAGAGAGCTGGTACAGGAGATGGCCACGCTCCAACCGGTCGAGCCATCGTGGTATGCGTACTCCTCGATGACCTCGAGGCCGTCCCACGCCGTGGCCGACGGCCCCCCGAGATCGACGGGCACATACAGGCGGAAGGCTTGGCTCGGACGGATCGCGTCGACGATGTCGAGGGGGAGGGTTCCGAGCTGCTCGATCTCGTCCCCGCGGGCCGCGATCGACGGTCCGAGCTTCCGGGCCGTCTCGAGGACCGTGTTCGTCACGCGATGAACAATAGAGCCGGCTCCGACACCGGTCGACCTCCGCTCACCGGCCGATCCCAGCTGACCCGAACCATGTTTTGTGGAGACCCGCTCCTTCCAGACCGCCCGCCTGGTCGTCTGTCCCTGGCGCTCGACACCGGCTGAACCGTTGCCGGAGGTCGATCTGGCGGCGGTCGCCCTAGCTCAGAATGGACTGAGGCCCATGCGATTGCGGATCGAGACCAGTTCGCCGAGATGGTTGACGCTGTGGCCGATGCCTTCCCACCCTAGGAAGAAGGACGCTGGTTGGCCCTGCCACATGTCATAGAGCCAACCGAAACGTTCCTCGGGTACGCCCAACGCGTGCAGCGCAGATCCCGTATCGGGGCGACTGTCGAGCAGGGCGAGATCGGCGCTGTCGATCCACGACATTGTCGCATCGACGACCGCGAGGGCATACGCATCGACGACCTCAGGGTCGACGATATCCACCACTTCGTTGTCTTCCCCTTCGGCCAGACCTCGCCACAGGTCCTCGGACATGCCGAGGCGATCCGTCCAGCTGTCGACGACCTCGTCGACGCCTCGGACGATGCGATTGACGGCGACATCGTGATGACGGGTCAGGTGCCACAGGATGTAGGTCGGTGCGATACCGCCCCCGTCGACCCGCTCGGCCCTACGCTCGTGAGGGATCATCGTCAGCACGCCCCCGACCAGGCGACGCCGAAGCGACTCGAGGTCGGCGATTATCCAGCTCCTCAAGTTCATGGCCACATCGTAGGACCGCCTGGTCATCCGATCGTGCCGACACTCCACCGAGATGGCCCAAGCCGACGTTTCGCAGCTAGATCGTGGCGTGTCATGCTGAAGCCCATGGAACCGGTCCGTTATGTCGATCGACTCAACGCTCGGTACGCCGCTCAGGGTTTCCCGCCCTACCGGTGGACCGTCAACGAGGAAGCGCCACTGACTCCGTTGTCGAAACCGCTCGCTGACTCACGGGTGACGTTGTTGACGTCTGGTGGGGTGTCTCGGGCCTGTGATGCGGCGTGGGATCCCGACGCGAGAAACGACTTCCGTCTCGATGAGATCCCGGCCGACACGGCGGCCTCGGCTTTCCAGGTTCACGACAGTTATTACGACGTCACGGCGGCGCGGGACGACATCAACTGTGTCTTTCCGGTCGATCGACTGAACGAACTGGCCACCGAGGGTGTCGTTGGTGCGATTGCTCCCCGGCTCTGGAGCGGCTTCATGGGGCGGATCTACAAACGGACACAACTGCGGGATGTGATCGCACCAGCGTGGGCCGAGGAGTTGCGACTCGATGATGTCGATCTCGCAATCCTCGTCCCCGCTTGACCCCTCGATCACCAGACCGTGGGTCTGGTGGCGAGAGTTGTCGAAGAGGCCGGCATCCCGACGGTGTTGGTGTCGACGGGCCGGGATCTGACCGAACTCGTTCTGCCGCCCCGCTCGCTCTTCCTCAACTTCCCGATGGGCAACCCGTTCGGACGGCCCGGCGATGTCGGGCGGCAACGACAGATCCTCTGTGACGCTCTGGAGCTGTTCGAGTCAGTGACCGAGCCGGGGTCGATCGTCGATGCGCCGTATGAGTGGGGCGACGACTTCACTTCGGTCGTTGACCGGACCCTCGGGGCAATGGTCCCGGGCGGGGGCTGATGAGTAGCGATCCCGCCGAGCTCGACAGCGATTACGAGGATCACTTCTTCGACACACAAGGCTGCGCAACTGGCCCGGCTGACCGGACCGAACGGTCACGTCCGTGCGGTTGACGTGAACGGCTTTGGCCTCGAGTTCAGCCGGATGTCCGAGACGAGAGCCGGGGACGCGTCGGTCAGAGGAGGGAACCTGCCACGATCTCGGCCACCGCGGCCGGCTGGTCCCAGTCGATGAGGTGGCCGGCGTCGGCGACGGTATGGGTGGCGGTGACGTTGGGCAATGCGGCCGCCCAGCGGTCGAGGTAGCTGATGGGAGCCAGGGCATCACTGTCGCCCCACAGCAACGTGACCGGCGTGGTGACTCGGTGTATGCGGTCGGTCAGGTTGTGGTCGGGGATCGGCCAGACCAGCGATGCGGCCGAAGTGCGGGTCTGGTAGCGGGCGACTCCGTACTCGACGAGCTCGTCGCCCTCGAGCCCTTCGGGATCGTCGAAGAAGACCCCCGTCGCGGCTGGGTTCTTCGTGAGCAGGCGGCGTTGGGCCGAAAGGGTGGTGGCGTATGCGTCGACCACGGGGTCCTCGTCGTCCCACAGACCCAAAGGGCTGAGAAGGATCAGCTGGCTGAAGGCGTCGGGGCGGATGGCTGCCACTTCGAGGGCGACCATCGCCCCCACCGACGAAGCGACGAGGGGTCCGCCGGCCAGTCCGGTGGCATCGATGATGGCCGAGAGATGAAAGACCCAATCGTGGATGTTGCGGGTGATGGCGCTGGGGCTCGAACCGGTGAACCCCGGGAGGCAGGGAGCGGTCACGGCCAAGGAGGCGGCATCGGCCGCCGCCAGGATCGGTGCTCCCGGCGGGGTGCCGATCATTCCGTGCAGGTAGCCGACCGGCGTTCCGGTTCCGGCCGACTGGACCACGATCTCCTCATTCCCGACCGCCAGGCGCTCCATCGTCGAGGCGGTCGTCGTCGTGGCTTGGGCCGCCAGAGCGTTCGGGCTCGTCGTGTCGGTCACTTCGTCGCGCCAATGGTCGACTCGGATAGATCACGCAGCTGGCGTTCCTCGGCCGACATCGGCTTCGGCCACCACTTGTCCTCCCACTCGTCCTCGAACAGGTTGCGCAGCTCGGGCAGCACCTTCTGGCCGATCAACTTCGTGTTGTACTTCACGAGGTCTTTGGACATGTTCCCGAAGTGGGCGAGGGCCATGAGGTGGCCGATGTTCATGTTGGTGCAGAGCTCGTGGACCTGTTCGGTGACCTGAGTCGGGTCGCCGAGGATCACGTAGCCTTTCTCGACCATCTGCTCGAACGTGAGCTGGTTCGGTCCGGCGCTGAGCGGTCCTTTCGGTTCGTTCTTGGCCGCCGCTGAGGCTTCCGCCCGGGCGGTTGCTTCGCGGGCGGCCCGTTCGACCATGCCCTCGACGCCAGAGCGGACGGTGTTTGGTGTTTTGTAGCCGGGCGGGTCGGCGTAGCCGGCGTAAACATGGAGGCAGGTATTGAAGAAATACTCGGCCGGTTCGCGGTAGAGCTCCCACGCTTCGGCCTCGGTATCGGCGCAGGCGATGAACTGGGCGAAGCCACCCTGGAACGGGTTGGGTTCCTTACCCAGCTCTTTCACCCGGTTCCAGAATCCGTTCATCGTCTTGAGGCCGGCCTTGTATCCGAAGTAGGAGAGGTAGCAGTAGACGAGATCGTTCTCGGCACACCAGTCCCACGTGTCCACGCTGCCGCCGCCGGGAATCCAGATCGGCGGGTGGGGTCTTTGTACCGGCCGGGGCCACACGTTGACGTAACGGAGCTTGTTGTAGTTGCCGTTGAAGCTGAAGACTTCGTCGCTGGTCCACGCCTTGGTGATCAGCTCGACACCTTCGTGGTAGCGCTCGCGAACGGTGGAAGGATTCTGGCCGTAGGCGAAGATGGTGTCCATCGGCGACCCGACGGGGAACCCGGCAACCATCCGTCCACCGGTGATGCCGTCGAGCATGGCCAGCTCCTCGGCCACTCGTAGCGGTGGGTTGTAGAGGGCCACCGAGTCGCCGAGAACGATGATGGTGGCGTCGGGGCACGACCGGCTCACCGATGCGGCGATGATATTCGGGCTCGGCATGAGCCCGTAGCCATTCGAGTGGTGCTCGTTGACGCCGATGGCGTCGAAACCCACCGACGCCGCGTATTCGAGTTCGTCGATGTAGTCGTTGTAGGCCCGATGGCCGACCTTGGGGTCGTAGAGGCCCGGGTCGATGTCGACCCACACCGATCGGTGCGTTTCGGGAAAGTCGTCAGGCAGATCGGGATAGGGCATCAGGTGAAAGAACGCAGTCTTCATCGCTACTCCTCGTCAGGTCTCGTTGGGCCGCGACTGGCCGCGATCGAAAACAATCGGGGGCGCCCCTACGAGCCAACGCTAGCCAACGACGCTCCGCCGGGCCGAAACGACGCTGGACTCCCACACCGGCTGCGTCCAGCGTCTCGATCATCGCGGCCGGCGAGTCGACCGAGGTCGGATCGTCCGGCTTGCGGGGACGACGCTAGCGTTCGGCGATGGTCTCCATCGATGACATCGGCCCTGGCATTCTCGATGGCTTGCGGGTGCTCGACTTCACCCGGGTGGTCGCCGGTCCATGCCTGACCAGGGTCCTGGCCGATCTGGGGGCGGAGGTGATCAAGGTTGAGCCCCCCGAGGGCGATCTGATGCGCGCAGGCTGGCCCCGGCGGGGTGACATCGCTGCGCTCTTCGCCGGTCAGAACGCCGGTAAGCGATTCGTGGCCCTCGACCTGGGCAAACCGGCTGCGGTCGAGCTGGCCCTCGACCTGGCCGAGCAGTGCGACGTGGTGGTGGAGAACTACCGGCCGGGCGTGGCTGAGAAGTTGGGCGTCGGCTACGAGGCCGTCCGGGCCCGCCGCGGTGACATCGTCTACTGCTCGGTGTCGGGCTACGGCCAGCAGGGGCGGGCAGCCCACCGCCGGGCGTATGCACCGGTCGTGCACGCCGAGGTGGGGCTCTTGCACCACAAGGCCAAGGAGTGGGGGGTGGCTCCTCGGCCCGAGCCGGTTTCCCATGCCGACATGGCCGCCGGCATGGCAGGGGCCCAGGGCGTCCTGGCCGCGCTGTGGCGGCGGGAACGGACCGGAGTTGGAGCCTACGTCGACGCCTCGATGTGTGAGGCCATGATCGCCCAGAACGAGTGGACCGTCGTCGAGGTCAACGGTGGACCTGACTATGAGCGCTCCCCCTTTCGGCCGGCCAAGGCGGCTGTCGTCCGGTTGGGCGACGACGAGCAGACTTGGGTGGCCATCCCCGGCAGCCCGGCCGCGGTGTTTGTTGCCTATGCGCGCTTGTCGCACCAGCCGGAGCTTTTGGCGGAGGAGCGCTTCGCCACGATGGCGGCTCGAGTCACCAATATGGAGGCTTGTGTGGAGCACCTTTCGGCCTGGGCGGCGTCATTCGACAGCTTCGAGGCATTCGAGGACATGCTGTCGGACGGGGCCCGGCTGCCGGTCGGGCGGGTGCTCAGCATCGCCGATACTGTCCGCTCGGACTGGGCCACCGATCGAGGGGCCTATGTCGAGGTGCCGAGCGGGGCCGAGTCGGTGCTCGTCAATCGATCGGCGCTGCGGATCTCGGGAACCGACACCGGTCCTCGCGGTGGCGTAAAGGCCCTCGGGGCCGACAATCGAACCGTGCTCGACGATCTCCTCGACCTCGGTCCGGTCGAGATCGAAGCGCTGGTCCGCAGCGGGGCGCTGGTCGCGGATGAACACTGATCGCAGCCCATTCGGACCGCGACCGACATCAGCTTGGGGCCGGCTCGCGGCTCTCCACCGGCTGCAGTGACGGTGCGCCGCGCCGCGCCTCCGGGGGCGGCTGGGGCACGGCCCACTCGGCACCGGTAGCCTCGAACAACCGCTCGACCTCTTCGATGTGGAGATCGACGAGGTCCCAGAGGTCTGGCACGAGGTCACGATCCGCAACGAGCCCGAAGTCGAGTCGGTCCTCGTAGCTGTGCACGGTGATGTTCAACCCAATTCCGTCGGAGATCGTCGAGACCGGGATGTAGTGGTCGAGCTTGGCGCCGGCGAAGTAGAGCGGGTGACGCGGGCCGGGCACGTTCGATATCACCACGTTGGCCAGCAGCGTCACCCGATCGGCGAGACGGGCTACGAGGCGCACCGCCGCGGTCGCGACGACGGGCGACGTGAAATCGGTGGCCTCGGCCAGCGTGTCGGCGGGAACGAGGTCGAGTTGGTGTTTGGCCGCGGCCATCGCGTCACGGCATCGGGCGACTCGCGCCAGCGGATCGTCACAGTCGGTGGGAATCTCGGCGAAGATCGACGAGACCCGGTTCGTCCACGGATCTGCCTCCTCGCCCGTCCGGATCGAGACGGGCACCATCGCCCGCAGCGGCGCGTCGGGGAGGGCGTCGTGGCGGAGCAGGTACTCGCGCAACGCGCCGGCGCAGATCGCCATCACGACGTCGTTCACGGTTCCGTCCGTTGCGTCCTTCAGCCGCTTGATGTTGGAGAGCGACGTCGACCGCATCGCGAAGCGACGATGGGGACCGATGCTGCGGTTCCACGGCGTCGGCGGTGCCTGGATGGACGGCAGCGAGACACGTCGGAGCTGGGCGTCGACCGCGTCGGCCTGCGCCGAGCGGCCCGCGACCGAGGCGAGCCACTCGCGGGTGTGGGTCGCAACTCCACTGACGCTGGTCAGACCCGCCTGGGCGGCAAAGTTCTTGATGAGGCGCAGGTTCAAGCGCGCCGCCTTGACCGGGTTCATCGCTAGGTGCGACATCGTCTGTCGCAGCAGCTCGGCGTCGGTCGGAATCTCTTCGCCCTCCCATTCGACGGGTTCGTACGGCCAAGCTGCGTCGGGCTCGGGCTGGTTGAACAGCTGCATCATCATCACGCCCGCCGCGCCGTCGATGGTGGCGTGATGGGTTTTGCTGAGAAGCGCCCATCGGCCGTCGCCGAGGCCCTCGATGACATACACCTCCCAGAGCGGATGGCGCCGATCCATCGGCCGCCCGATGATGCGCGCAACCTGCTCGGCGAGCTGGTCTGCTGCGCCGGGCGGAGCGAGCCCTATTTCGCGAACGTGATAATCGAGGTCGAAGTGCGGATCGTCGATCCAATAGGGATGGTCGAGCCCGAACGGCACGTTCACCACGCGCCGACGGAACGGCTCGATGTGGCCGACCAACGAGCCGAACCGCTGGTAGACGGTCTGGAACGGGTCGAAGTCCGGCGACGGACGTTCGTAGATGCTGAGCCCGTTGACGTGGCCGTACGTCGTCGGCGTCTCCATGTAGAGGAAGGCTGCGTCGAGACCGCTGAGCTGTTTCATGATGATGCCTCCTGCGACCCGTGCCCGGTTGATCGGTCCATCTTGGCCGATCGCGAGGGTTCCCGGTGCGGTCGGGCGAGGCACAGCGATCAGCGACGCAGACGACAGCGCTCAGCTCTGGAAGCGTACCGGAGCCTCTTTGTAGGCACCGACGTGGAGATCGGTCAGCGAGATCGTCGAGAGTGAATGCAGGGGCCTCGGCCAGAGTCATATCAGGATCCCCACTCAGGGAGTCGGTGAGTGCTGTCGGCCCAGCCCACGGTCATGCCGGCGGACAGGCCAGCGTCGACCGGCAGGTCGACACCATTGACCCAGCGCACTCGCCGGCGAGGAGCCAGCCCCGTCGTTGAGCCTGCCCGCTGCGAGCAAGGACTCGGTCAGGTATCGGAGACCGTACACGTTGACCCTGAGCACCAGCTCCGCCCCCATGCTGCCGGCAACCCCGGCGATGTTACCGAGCCCGTCGAAGGGCGCATCCAGGGCGCCGATCACCTCGTCGATCGAACCGGGATCGGAGAGATCGCAGTGCACCGGACCTCTGCGAAGTGCCTGGATCGACCCGATCGGGGGCGCCTCCCGGCACGCCCCAGGTGACGGCCAGTCCGGCGACGAGGCTGCCCCAAGCCTGTCGAGACGGGAACGACCTGCGGGCTAGCGTCGGGCCATGACCCCGTCCGATCGATCCGATCTCGGCGCAACGGCCAGCAAACCAAGCCGCGACTTCGTCGGTTATGGCGGAGCGCCGCCCATCGTCGAGTGGCCGGGCGGCGCACGGTTGGCGGTCAACTTCGTGCTGAACGTGGAGGAGGGAGCGGAGCCATCGGTGCCCGACGGTGACGGCTACACCGAGAACCGGTTGACCGACTCCGCCATCGACCCCGGATCAATCCGCGATCTGGCCGCAGAGGGACTGTTCGAGTACGGCAGCAGGGCCGGCTTCTGGCGGATCCACCGAGCCTTCCAGGAGCGGGGATTCCCGCTGACGGTCTTCGCCTGCGCCGTTGCCCTCGAGCGCAACCCGGCGATTACCACGGCCGTCCTCGAGGCCGGCTACGACGTGTGCAGCCACGGCCATCGGTGGATCAACCACCGAGAGCTCGATGAGGAGACCGAACGACGCGAGATCGAGAACGCGGTACAGAGCTTCCGGCGGACGCTCGGCCACCAACCAGCTGGCTGGTATTGCCGCTACGGGCCATCGACGAACACGAGGCGGCTCCTGGTCGATCACGGAGGCTTCCTCTACGACTCCGATGCCTACAACGACGACCTGCCGTATTGGGTCGTCGTCGGCGAGACCAAGCACCTCGTCGTGCCGTACTCGCTCACCACCAACGACGCGAAGCTCCTCACGATGACCGGCCGCCACTGGGCCGAGTTCATCAACGACGGCATCGACGTCCTGTTGGCCGAGGCCGCGGATCGACCGATGATGATGTCGATCGGCCTCCATCCACGGATCGTGGGCCAACCAGCTCGCTTCTCCGGCTTGCTGCGGGTGCTCGACCACGTGGCTGCCTCCCCTGGAGCCTCGTCAACCACGCGGTTGGCCATCGCTCGGCACTGGGCCGCAGCCCAGCCGGCATGACCAGTCCCCGAGCGAACCAGGTCGCGCTCCGCCCGGGCGTCGCCTGCCTCGGTGGGCGTCGCCCGGTTGGGCGGCCAACCGTCGGCGTGTTCGACGATCCGCTGGAGCACGTTCGGGGTCTGACCACCGATGATCACCGGTGGATGCGGTCGCTGGGCCGATTGGGGAAGCAGCGGACCGATCCCGAACGGAAACCGACCCGCGCTGTACAGATCGAGCGGCGCGGTCAGACTGGGGAGCCCGAGGGAGCCATGGAGTGGAATCGCCCACGGCGAACGAGGCATCGCACCTCTGCGAGCGCACCGATCGACCCGGCGAAGATCACCATCCAGATCAGGCCGGGCCCCACCAGCAGAACCCGCACGTCGATCACCTCGGCCGTCCGGCCGTAGCCGAGGTTGAGGATGGCCATATGGCCCGCTGCGATCATCAGGTAGAACGACAGGACTCGGCCCCGGAATTCGTCGGTGACGATGTTCTGGATGAGGGCCGCCGACATCGTCATGTAGCTGGCTTGGGTGAGTCCGGCCAGGACGGCCCCGGAGACGACCAGCACAGGTGTAGTCGCGGAACCCATGACGATCATGGCCAGCCCCGAACCGACTCCCACTCCGGCGAAGACCACCCCCCTCGTTCGTTCCTGACGGAGCTGGGACACGCCGAGCGTGCCCGTGATGGCCCCCGCCCCCAGGCCGACCAGGATGGCGCTGTAGAGCGTCTCGGCGCCGCCGACCTTCTCTGCCAGTGACGGCATCATCGAATCGAACGCCATCGTGAGACTGCAATGAGCCCCGACCAGGGCGATGACGACCAGCAGCCTGTGATCGGCCCGTACGTAGCGACCGGCGTCGACGAGGTCGCCGACGAGGCGTCGGACCGCCGTCAGTAGCCCGGGTGCTGGGGTTGCCTGGCCGAGCGCGAACGTGTCGGCTGCAGGGCGATGGCGAAGTCGGACGGCCTCCACCAGGCCGAGCGTCAACAGTACGGCTGAGAACCCGAACACTGAGCCCGCCCCGAACGCACCGAGGAAGGCCGCGCCGAACAGCGGTCCGACCACCCTCGACCCGTGCTGCGAGATCCCGGCCAGGGCGACAGCGTTGAGCAGATCCTCGGGCGGGACGACGTTGGCGATCAGGGCCTGCCGGGTCGGGACGGTCGAGGCTTGGGCCGACCCGGTGGCGAAAGCCAGCGCGCCGATGTGCCAGACCTCCGCTACCTCGGCAAACGTGATGACGGCTAGCAGCACGGTGCCGACTACGCCGAACAGCGTGGCTCCGATCAGTAGCCGTCGACGATCGAACCGGTCGGCGACCGCACCAGCGAACGGGCCGACGATCACGAACGGGACGAAGCTGGCGAACGTCACCAAACCAACCGCCGTGGTCGAACCACCGCTGAGATCATGGACCAACCAGCCACGGGCAAGGACCTGGGCCCAGCGAGAGCCCGTCGTCAGGAAGCTGTTGGCGAACAAGCGCCGGAAATCCCAGGACGACATCGCCGGGAACCGTTGGATAAGTGTTCCCTTGCCCATCGACGCCGCGAGGCCGCTAGCCACCCGGCCACGATAGTTGGGGCCTCAGACCAAAGCCCCAATGCCCATCGCGGACCTCAGCGGCTGCGATGGCAACTGCGGCCGGAACGCCTGGGCCTAGACCGGCCTAGACCGGGATCTGGTAGCTACTAGCAGTGGTCGTCGCCGGGAGCTAGGTCGAGCGATGGATTGCGGTCGAAGAAGCCGTACGGCTTCAGTGTGAACCCGACCGACTCGACGGGCATGACTGGCCAGTCCTCGGGCCGGGAGATATGGGTTGTGCCGAACGTGTGCCAGACGACGATGTCGGTGTCCTCGATCGAGCGATCGGCCGATGTCCATCTCGGCAACCCATCGCCTCCCGGGTGCTGATACGGGAACTCGCCAGCTGCGTGCATTTCGTCGGGGTCATACGGAGTGACCCAGAGATTCTTGGTGCCGAAGGTCGCTCGGTCGGAGATCGCGGCGTCGGGGTGAGCCAACATCGTCGGGGCGTAGCCGGGCATGAGCTTGTAGGCGACCGGTTGGCCGACGCAGTTCGTGCGCGATCGGTTCTCGACGAGCCACGTGCGGCTGGCGGCCGGATCTACCGTTCGCTGAGCGGCCAACTCGGTGGTGAACGTGGTCTTGGCGGTGTCGAAGGCGTTGAGGTACGGGTTCGACGGGCCGGCGGGAAGACGCACGACATCGATCTCGCTAACGGTATTCGGCCCGTCGTCGAGGTCGAAGTCCAAGCGGTAGCAGAACAAGTGCTGGTGGTGCGGTGCGGCGATGTTGGGAGCGACCATGGTGGCCTGATCGGGTGTCTCGCCATCACGTACGGCTTGGGTCTGCACGATGCCGGTCATCTTGATGAGCAGCTCGATCGTGCCGTCGAGATAGAAGTGCCAATAGAAGGCGTACTCATAGTTGCCAACGGTTGCGATCGAGCTGACGACCAGGCGCCGCGACCGTCGTACCTCGGTGGTGTCGCTGGTGAAGTCCCAGTGCTTCCAAAGGAGCCCGAAGTCCTCCTCGTGGATGCACACCGCGTTGGGCGTCGTCTCGACGTTGCCGTCCTCGTCCGGCACGAGATTGTCCAGGTAGCGGATCTCACCGACGCAATCGCAGCCCATCTCGAGGCTGTTGAACAGCTTGGCCAGGCCGATCTCCCCGGCATCGAAGGCGTTCTTCCACCAATGATTCGTCATCGTCGACCCGTAGGGCACGACCATGTCACCGAGCGCAGCCCGGTAGAGAATGGGCCTCGGCCCGTCGTCGTCGTTCCAGGTGACCTGATGGAGCACCAGGCCCTCGAACGGAAAGACCGACACCCGCATCGTCCACCGCTCCCAGGTGAGCAGGTTCCCCTCGATGGTGAACCCGGGCCCCTCTGGCTGGGTGATGTCGAGAGGCGCGAGTCGGCGCAGGTCGCCCCCGTTCTCGGTGGCCGCTTCAACGTCGTAGCGGCCGTGGGCTTGGGGCACGGGGACCGGGTCGCCATCGATCAGCTCGACCAACTCCCACGTGTCGTAGTCGACGAACGCCACGAGGTTCTCGATCGGGTGGGCGTAGCCGTTGTCATCGGGTCGTTCCCGGTAGAAGCTCATGCCCCGGCACAGTCTCCGGCCCTGCTTGTCGATGTCGAGGCCGAAGTTCCCAGCCGGCCAAGGGTCGACCTGGATGTTGTCGAGGTCGGTGATGCCACGGTTGGCCAGCGCCTCGATGTACCTCGGCTCGGCCTTGAGCTTGTCAGCCAGCTGGAGGTATTCCTCGATCATCAGTGGCGGCTGGGCGCCGGGTACGTCATCCCAGCCGACGATGGCTCCGACTGTGATCGAGGCGGTCGCGACCGATACGAGTCGGCTCGTGCGGTCGTAGACGACGATCCGAGCTGCCCGCTCGATCTCGTCACCGGGCTGGAAGCTCTTGACCAGCTGCTTCGCTGGCTCGTGCAGCCCGACGGAGGAGATCCGCAACGCAGGTCCGGTTGGGAGCGCCCGTACGATGCCAACGGCGGTAGCGATCTCGTCCGCAGTAAGCGGGTCGAGAGGATGGGTGACGGTCGTGGCCTGAGCTGCGTCGAGCTTGGTCATGAGATCTCCTGTCTACGTCGTCCGCCAGAACGGGATCGGCGCTGCGCCGCGGTTTCAATGCGGTGCTGACATCTTTCCATCTGACCGAGGTTCACGCTCCCGCGACAGTCCATAGGGGCGTCAGTCAGCGGTCACCGTGAACTCCAGGAGGGCATCGACACGAGGCGCTACGGGGTTGCAGGCGTAGGTGGCCTGCACCTGCAGGGCGTGTCGGCCCGGCAACTCGCCTTGGGTCATGAGTTCGATGGAGATCTGTCGCGCTTCGTTAGGAGCGAGCGGGCCAGGCACCTCTACAACTGATGGAACACATCTGAGCGTTACGTGGCCGTTTAGGTCGGTCCGATCGAGATGGGTGATCTCGATCGACGTCACGACGACACACTCACAACGGTTGGTGACAATGTACGTAGCGGCCACCCGATCCTCCGGCTCCAGCTGGTGTTCGTTTCGGTCGATCTCGAAATCGTGAAAGTGGAGCGCCTCATTCATCGATTGGCCCTTTCGTCGGTTGTCCGCACGACTTGCTGTCGGACGATGCGCCCGAAGTGCATGGCCTGATGGTACGGCGTACCTGCCCTCACGGACACCGCCAGCGAAGCCCGTTGTCAACGGTCTCGGTCCAATACTCAACCAACGTCCATCCATCGATCTCCGGGGAATCGTCCTGCTCGCTCGACCCAACCTGTGAGCGCCGTGAAAGAGGCGAAGAGCATCCCTGCTGACAATCGGGAGGAGCGAGCCGCGGCCGGCGGCCGGGTAGCCGGCAGCTCATGTTGGTGGGTGGAGCTGAGCCGGGCAATCCTCGCAGCGACCGTGGAGCGCCGGCGAACGCGACACCCCATGAGCGATGGTCACCATCGACAACCCGATGAGCAGCCCGGCCAGATTGTCGGTTGGCCAGTGATCGCCGGTGCGGAAGGCATCGGCCACCAGAACGACGAGCGCTGTCCCGGACACGACGCCTGACGCAATGCCAACCCAGGTCCGTCGGGTGAGCACGAACACGACAAGGGGCAAGAGCCCCAGCATGATCGTGAGCTCGTTGACGTGGCCGCCAGGGAAGGAGTCGGTGAAGCCGGGCTTGGGACCGGCAGGTGGTCGCTCCCGAGAGATGAAGTGGGCAATACCGAGGTGGAGCGCGCCGCCCGCGGCGATGACCAGCGGGTAGGTGAACAACAACGCCCGGCATCGGTAGGTGGCTGCGGTGAGCACCACAGCTAGCGGCACCATCACCTCACGACGCAGCACTTCATTGAGGACGTCCGGGCTCCAGCGATCCTCCGTCCCGGCACCGATGGCGTCGAACAGCCACTCATCCAGCGCCAGCAACTGCGTCTCGGCCTCGGCCACCAGCCAGCCCAGACAGAGAGTGGCGAAGAGAAGCGCACCCACGATCCCAGCGTGCGTCGGCCCGAGAACTCGAGCGGGGGTGAGTCGTTCGTGGACGCGCGGCAACGTTGCCCATCGGGCCATCGGCGGGACGAACGGCCACCGGATGGCCGCGGCGATGCTGATCGCGGTGAGACCGGCCAGGGTCGCGGCGCTCACAAGCCCGAGCGCGAACTGCCAGATCGCGCTCGTGCTCTCTGGGTCTTCGACGTAGTCATCTGCCTGCCACAGCATCAAGACCGTCAGGGCAGCGCCAACGGCTGCCAGCCACATGTAGTAGCCACGGGCTCGGAGGCCTGCGGCGCCGACGGCTCGGGGCTCGAAACCATGGACGACCCCGGCGGCCAGCGCCTCCGCTCGTGGTCGCGCCCGGAGGCTGATGTGGTGCTGGGTTCTGGAGCTGCCAATCGCCTGGGTCATCCCGATGACGATCGACATGAAGGCACCGGCCCCGATGAGCCCAGTGATGAACACGTTCAGCTGACCAGGGTCGCGGTCGATTGCGCTCGGCTCTCGCCGGATTGGCGCCACCCCGTTCGTGACGTCGATCTGTTGCTCAGCCTGTTGCTCAGCAGGTTCGGGTTGGTGGATGCCGACCTGGCCTCGGGTCCCGTCGACGGTCAGAAGGGCTCCGGGCTGGCTAGCGACCCGATCCACGATCCCGGGCACGTTGATCACCGAGGGCATGCCCAGTTCGCGGGCGAGGATGGCGGCGTGTGACAGAGGCCCGCCTTCCTCGATCACGATTGCACCGGCGATGTGGAACAGTGGCAACCACGACGAATCAGTTGTGCGAGCTACCAGCACCTCCCCGCGACGAAGGGCCGAGGTCTCCGGCTCTGTCACGACGCGGGCCCGTCCCTCGTATCGACCGGGGCTGCCGCTCCAGCCGGTCATGTGATCGCCGCCGACGGGCCGGGAGGTGGGCGCAGCTGGCCGGCCTCGGAACACCTGAGGGAGCGGCGACTCCAGCTCGGCTGCAGCATGTCGGCGACGTCGAAACGCCAGCACTTCGGGCGACAAGACCCGGCCACGCACGATCAGCTCGGTCTCCTCGCCCGTGATCAGATCGATGTCGTCGGCGGCGTCGAGGTGGCTCGCCGCGGTCATGCGGCAGCCGAGCTCATGGTCGATCCGCCAAAGCACACCGCCGAGCATCAGCAACGATGCCTTGGTTTCCTCGCGTCGCTCGAGGAAGGCGGCCGCGTCGGCGGCCTCTCGTCGTAGGAAGTGCCGCCGCACATCCACGAGCTGTCCGCTGAGGGCTCGGGTCAGCCGCCACCGGGCGTCGGTTCCGATCTCCTGCTCGAGGCGAGCGAGGGTGTCTGCTCGCTGGCCTGCGAGATCCGCCGCCTCGGCACTTTGTTGGCCGAGCAGCGGCCAGACCAGCTCCGGAACGCTGTCCCAGGTGATCCCACCAAAGACCGATATGGAGCCCGCCCGGCGTAGGGCCCCGTCCAGCTGTAGGAGGAACTCACGGCCGGCCGCCGACTCCTCGAGCACCTTCCGCCCGTGCGGCCACGAGCTCTCGGTCGGCTTGTCGCCAAGGTCACCAGCGGCCTTCAGGCGAGCGGTGAGCTCGTCGACAGCCAGCGCGTTGCGGCCACGATAGGTAGCGCGGTCGCTGGTGGTGAGGTGTTGGAGGACCGTCGTGGCCTCTCGAGGGTCGATGTGCTCGCGCAGGAACACCTCGAGGCTCCGGTAGCAGGCGGCCGCCGTTGCCGCCACGCTCACCTCGGCCTCCATTGTTCGACAGGCCAAGTGCAGCAGCCGTCCGCGGAAGGCGAGGAGCGAGCCATCACTCAGATCCGCCACATCGGGCTCGGCGTCGAGCACGCCGTCGATGGCCTGGATGACGAGCTCGGATACCCGGAAGGCCCGACCACGGCTCCTGAGAGTGCGGGCGCCCTGGAGGAGCCGCGAACCGCCAGTTGGCGTGCGATCGGGAGCAGCGACCGGGTCGAGGATGTCACCGAAGTACTGGTGCTCGAGCTCAGCCGACGAGCCGCCGGGGACCGACTCCACGATCCGCTCCATCAGATCGAGGTTGAGGACCGCCCGACCCCGGAACCGGCCGACAAGGGCGTGGGGCTGGTCGAGCCCGGTCAAATCGGCGCCGAGGCCATCGAAGAGCCCGCGGAACGCCTCCTCGACCAGCCAGCTGTTGACGCTCCAGACCCGGGGGGTCTGGACGCCGGGCAACATCTCTGCGATCCCAGCCGTGGTGTATCGAACCTGATCGCCCATCCCGACGTCGAAACCGTCGTCGAGATCGTCGGGCAGCGCAGAGGTGGTGATCGGCCGAGCCTGGAGGAGTTGCACGGTCCCGTGCTCGATTGCCCATTCGATGTCCAGGGCCAGACCGATCTCGCGCTCCATACGCAGGGAGATCTCGGCGAGGTCGCGCAGCGGCTCCGGCTCCGGGTGGAAATGGTCGAGGTCATCGCGATCGACGACCACCACCTCCGGTGTCCGCGCCCCGGATACCAGCGATTCCCCGAGCCCTCTCACGACCTCGATCCGGATAGCCTCCGGCCGTCCGGGGGCTTCGGTGAACAGCACACCGGCGTGACTTGGATCGAGCATCACCATGACCAGGGCCGCCATTGCCAGGTCAGCCTCGTCGATGGCCCGGAACCGACGATATGCCCTCGGGGTGGGATGCCACAGGGATGCAAAGGCCAGACGCACGGCCGTGAGGACCTGATCCGGCTCCACCGAGAGCAGGGTGCGGTACTGGCCGGCGAAGGAGGCGCCCGGCAGGTCCTCGGCGGTGGCCGACGAGCGGACGGCCACCGGACCGCCCGCCCCCACGTCGTCGGCGAGCTCGATGACGGCCGCGGCCAAGTCGTCCGGCATCGGTGCAGACAGGAATGCGTCGTCGACACGGTGGCAGGCCCGCTCGCGCTCGGACAGTGCCGGCACCGGTTCGGCGCGAAGCTCGTCGAGCAGCGCCTCGAGCTCCCTGCTACCTGAAACGAATCGCCGGTAGGCAGCTGTGGTTACCGCACCACTGCGCGGCACTGTGGCGTCCAGGGTGATGAGCCGATCGAGCATGGCCGCCTTGCTGCCGACCAGCGCGATGTCGGCCCCCTGCCCATCGAGCAGCACCGTCTCTCGGCAGGGTGGCGTCTCAATCTCGTTGGACATCGCTCAGTGTTGCCCGATAGGCGCTCAGCGCCCGATCGGCGAGGACCGATGCGCTCTCTCCGGTCACGGCCGATGTGGCGTCGAGCCAGGCGGCGAGGTCGGCCCTCACCATGATCGGACCACTCGAGTGGAGAGTGACGATGATGCCCACGGTCAGCACTTCGATCACGGCCAGCAGGACGAGCAGGCCAACCGCCTCCGTCCTCCAGGCCTCGATGAAGCCAACCGCGGTGAGAACAGCAATCATCGACAGGGTGGCGAACAGGCGGCGACGTGCGCTCACGCGGGTGCCACCCGCAACCACGGTACTTGGACGTCCGAAACTGGGGATTGGTGCATCTCGAGCTCCTACCCCCTCGATCATCAACGATGGGTCAATCGCTCACCAGGGCCCGAGGTCCTCCCTGGGGGCTGGCTACGGACATCGAACAGCACGGCTGGACCATCGGGACCGGTCAGCTCGTGACCTCTGCCTCCGACCTCCCGCCGAGCGATGTGTTGATGCTGGACGTGTCGGCCTCGATCGGGGCCGACATCGGCGGCGATCGGTTGTCGGCCCGAGTCGCTCGCTCGTGCCGCCGATTCCGGCACTCGACCCGTACTCGACCGGCATCCCCGGTACGTACCTGTTCCGGGCGCCGAGGGAATCGCCGCTTCGCAGCCACCGCGTGGACCCCGTTGTCGCGGACTGGCAGAGGGCTTGCATTCGGTTGGTCACCCCACCAGTCGCGCTACCTCGATGACGAACATCGAGCTAGCGGCGACGATGCCCACCACGGGGACCCACTCGGGGACCTGGAAGGTTGTCGTCGGCCCGTCCTGACGTTTGATGGCGACGAGTGCGACGTTGATCGTGATGAAGATCGCCATCGTGACGGCCGACGTGAGCCGGGCGAGCCATTCCAGCTCGACGCCGACGGCCAGGATCATGACCAGCACGGCACCGGCGATGGTGGCTCGGACCGGGGTGTGGGTCCGAGGTGACACGGCGCCAGCCCACGACGGCATCACATCGAGCCTCGACAACCCGTAGACGACGCGAGGGATCATGATCAGCTGCACCAGTGCCCCATTCACCATGGCGAGCGCAGCGATGAACGCAAGGACGTCGGGGTTACCGCCAGCACGGTCGTAAACCAACGTCAAGGGCGCATCAGACTCCGCCAGCGCCACCGGGTCGACCTCCAACACGGCGACAGCCACAACCGTCATATAGAGAACGGTGGTCACCGAGAGCGTGATCAGAATGGCCCTCGGCAGAGTGACCGGCGCATTCTCGGTCTCCTCGGCCACGGCATCCATGTCCTCGAAGCCCAGAAACGCAAAGAAGGCCAGGAAGGCGCCACCCAGCACCCCGCTCCAACCGGTGAGACTCGTTGGGGGTCCGAGGAGATCGCCGGCTCGGCTCCCAAGCTGGCCGATGCTGTCGCGGGCCACCCAGACCACGAGGCCCAACCCGATGATCTCGATGACCGTGAACACCCCGGCGGCGACAACCGACTCCTTCACGCCGCTCACCGCGAGCCCGCCCAGGACGACGACGAGGGCGATCACGAGGAGCCACCGTGGACCGTCGATCAGTTCGGCGACATACCCGCCGAAGGCATTGCTGATCGCCGATGCCGCCACGACCCCGGCCGTGAGGACGGCGACGCCCACCGCCCCCGTCAGGAATCGACGCCCGAATGCGTGATCGACGAACACCGCCTCTCCGGCGGCCTTCGGTAGGCGGCCTGCCAGTTCGGCGAACCCGATCGCGGTGACACCCGCCAGCAGCGCCGAGACCAGGAAGGACAGAGGTGCTCGCACACCGGCCTCGCCAGCGACTTCGCCGGTCAGCGCATAGATGCCAGCACCGATCGTGGTGCCGAGGCCGTACAGAACGAGCATCGGCAGCGAGACTTCACGCTGTAGTCCGGAGCCCTGGACGTCTTCCGCACCTCTATCACCGACCGTGCTGGCAACGGGCTCGTCCCGCCGAACCCCTGCGTCCTTCATCACATCCTCCGGATCCGGTCCTCGCAGTCTCACAGTGTCGCAAGGGCGGTGTCAGGGCCGAATGTCCAATCGCCGGGAATCTGACCCGGCCTCACCGACCGCGGCCGCCTCGCCGACAACGTGATCGAGAGCGTCGAGGCCGAGCCGGAGACGCTCGTTCTCCCGGCATCGCCCGAGACGGCGACGAACCTCGTCGTGGACTACACGAGCCGGGTTGTCGGAACCGATGTCAAACCGTCGCCCGCCAGCTCGGCCACCGCCGGCACGGGATCGGGATCGAGGAATCGTGACTCGTCGTCCGGGTCGTAGGGCTCACCGGTCCCGTCGACAACCCAGTACGACGCCTCGAGGGCGATGCCGTTCGGATCGGTGAAGTAGACCGACCGCATGACGCCGTGGTCGATCACCTCGGTAACTTCCGAGCCGGCCGCCTTGAGCCGACGGCGGAGTACCTCGAGCGCTTCGAGATCGGGGACGTCGAAGGAGAGATGATCGAGCTGAACCGGGTACGGGGCCGGCGACCCGGCGCCCTTCTCGAACGTCTCGGCTCCCTCGATCTCGAAGAAGGCCACCGTGTTGTGGGGCGACATCTCGAAGAAGTAGTGGCGCATCGGGCCGGCCATGAGCGTCATGACGAGGGGCATGCCGAGCACGCCGGCGTAGAAGCGTACGGTGGCGTCCATGTCGGGAGTGACCAGCGCCAGATGATTGATCCCTCGCCAAGCCGGCGAGTCAGGAAGGTCGGTGGGAGCCATGGTGTGCCTTTCGTCTCCCCGATTCTACTGGACCTCCCGCAGCACCCGGTATCCTTCGACCGCGGTCGGGAACCCGACTTGGGGGCGACGAGCCCGAGGACCTCCGCGGCGACCCAATGGACAGCGCCCACGGCGCGACACCTCGACCTTCTTCAGTCCCACCGCGGCCGGCGCGCTTCGAGGTGGCTACGAGGGTCGTTCCGGCCTCCTTACCTTCGCAACGAGCAGGCGGGTTAGGAGCCTTCTTGTCTGGCTTCGATCTCTCGTAGTGCCCGGAAGCCTTCGACCGCGGTCGGGAATCCGGCGTAGGCGATCACAGTGATCATCAGCTCCTCCAGCTCCTCGATCGTTGCGCCGTGGTTCAGTGCGGCTTGGAGGTGGAACCGGAGCTCGGTTGGTTTGTCTTGGGTGACGAGCGTGGCGCAGACCACCAGGGAGCGGTCCCGTCGGCTGAGCTGGTGGCGAGACCATAGCTCGCCGAAGGCGAACCGGCCCGCGGTGCCCGTGAACGACCCCATGTTCGCCCCGGCTCCGCCGGGGGGTTGGTTGATGCTCAGCTTGGCCATCACGTCGCGGGCGTCGGCGCTTCGCTGGTCGTCGTCCTTTGGCTCGGCTGGGGGGCTTGGATCCAGCGTGTCGACACCTTGCATCTGGGCGATGGCGGCCCGGGCGGTGGTCATGGCATCGATTGCCCGTGGAAACCCGGCGTAGCCCCCGAGTTGGACCATGACCTCCTCCACCTCGGTGGGGGTGAGGCCGTGGTTGATGGCGCCCTGCACATGGGCTCGAAGCTGGTTGAGCTGGTTGATGGTGGACAGGATCGAGACGACGATCAGGCTGCGATCTCTGCGGGACAAGCCGGGACGGGTCCACACGTCGCCGAGGGCGAAGTCGACGACGAAGGACCCGAGCGGGCCGAGCCGGTCTTCAGTTTCGGCTGCGGCTAGATCGGCGTCGATCCCGCCTCCTCGGAGTGAGTTCAGGACGTCCTTGCCCGCCTCGCGCCGCTCGGCATGTGTCTTCTTGGCCATCGGTCGTACCCCCTGGTTTGGCGCACCTACTCTTTCATCTACGGGGCGAGGCCACCATTGCCCGCATCGGGCATGACGACGTCGTGGAGACGGCCCCGCCCCCGGTGTGGGACACTTGCCCCGGCCGCGTGCTGGTCGCCGAGCGGATGAGAAGGAGTGAGCAGCAACATGGAGCTTGAACCGATCGCGTGGGGCTACCGGCTGGTTGAGGGGCCGCGGACCGACCTCGATAACAACCTCTACTTCAGCGACGCGATGGGTGGCGGCGTGTTCCGTCGCTCACCGGATGGTCTGATCGAGGAGTTGGTTCCCGATCGGCGGATGGTCGGCGGCCTCGCATTGCATCGAGATGGCGGGTTCGTGATGACGGGTCCCACGGTCGTCCACTGGCGCGATGGCGAGGTGAGAACCTTGCTCGAGCTCGACGGTGTCAATTCGTTCAATGACTGCCATACCGACGAGTCGGGCCGAGTGTACGTGGGTGCCATCCGGTCGAATCTCGATGATCTGAAGGCCGAGAAGACACCAGGGGAGTGCTATCGGATCAATCTCGATGGCACGGTCGACGAGCTGTACACCGGCGTTGAGGTCAGCAACGGCATCGGTTTCTCGCCCGGTGGCACAACGCTGTTTCATGTGGACAGCACGATGAAGGGCATCATCGTCCATGACATCGACGCGTCAGGGGCGGTGTCGAACCGGCGCCTGATCGGGCGGGCCAGTTTCGAGCGGGGGATTCCCGACGGGATGTGCGTCGACGTCGAGGGGAACCTGTGGGTGGCCCACGTCGGCGGACGTCGTGTGGTGGAACTGTCGCCCGAGGGCGACGAGCTCGACGCCATTCCCGTTCCGGCCAAGGCGGTGACGAGCGTGGCCTTCGGTGGCCCCGACATGGCCGACCTGTACATCGTGACCGCCGACAATCTCGAGGACGAGGCGAAGGGTGGCACGATCTTCCGGACCCGACCAAGCGTCGTCGGCTTGTCGACTCCTCTGGCGTCGGTCTGACAACAAGGGACTGGGTGCCGGCGCTCAGAAGCCGTGACAGAGCCACTCGGCCTGCGGGTTCTCGGGGGTCACCACCAGCAGTACCCGCTCGTCTCGGATCATCTCGGCCCGTAGTTCGTCGTCGCTCTGCTCGTCTCGTCCGTGCTTGTGGCGCAACGCCCGGAAGTACGGCAGGCCTTGGTCGACATCGTCGGCGATCTCCACCAGACCATTCACAACCACGTAGCGGAAGCCGGTCGAGTCGTCGATGGCGAGCTGTATGCGAGGGTCTCGACGGAACAGCCGGTACTTGACCCGAGCCTTGGTGGTCGAAATGTAGAATCGCCCATCGGTCCACAGAAACCAGTTGGGCGTCATCTGCGGTCGGCCGTCGGAGCGGATCGCGGCCACCATGGCATTCCGTGGCTCCGCCAGGAAGGCATTCATCGCGACGAGATCTGTTGTCATGGCCCGAACCTAGTCGTGTCGTGGACGCACAGAGGTCACCTCGGATCGGCTTGCCGCCTCGCACCACCAACAAGCCGGGAGTTGGCTCGTGAGGTAACGCCCGACTCGCGGACGGAACCTCTGGTCCCGATCCTTGCTTGACGGCTCGATCCTGACCGAGAACGGATCGATCGGACGGTGGTTCTGCGCTGGGTTCAACGTGCTCTCGACGGCACGCCCGGCGCCTTACATCAACGCAACTGCCAACCTCATCTTCGTGATCTGCGGAGCCGGCCGGTACCTAGATCCTTGGGGCCCCGAACTTCCGCAACGAGTTCGACCTGGTCTTCCTCGTCTAGGAAGTGCACCGGCTGGTCTCGCGTGCTGGCAAAGGCTCACTCCCAGAGCAACTCGTACAGGGTCTGTGGCTCGGAGAAGCCCTTCAGCTCGGCCAGGAAGGGCTCGCTGAAATGAACATCGTCCTGCCCCTTCGCGATCTCGTGAACGACGAGACTCGCCAGGATCTGGCCGCCGGCGGCGAGATTGGCGACCCGGGCGGCCAGGTTGACGTGGCGCCCGAAGAGGTCGCCGGTGATGTCTGGGATGGCCTCCCCGGTGTGCACTCCCATCCGAACCTTCACGTCTGGCCCGTCGTCACCTTCGACACGGCGTTGGATCGCGGTCGCGAACCGCACGGCCCTTCGCACGTTGGGGAACGTCAGCATGAAACCGTCGCCCATCGACTTGACCTCGGTTCCTCCCCACTTCTGGAGCTCGGACCGAAACAGTTGGTTGTGCTCGTCGAGGAGAGCGAACCACGCCGTGTCGCCCATCTCGGCTGCTCGTTCCGTGGACGACTCGATGTCGGAGAAGACCATCGTGATCGTCGGTGCCCCCAGGTCTCCGGTCGGCAGCGAGCCACTGTCCGAGGGCATGGAAGCGGCCAACAGGTCGATCGACGTGCTCCGTAGGTCATCGACACGCACTTCCGTCTCTTGGCCAACCGCCCGCGCCCCGCGGCTCGGCGTGCTGCTCCGGACCTCGACGTCGAGGTTCGTCTCCCCGATCGCGACACGACTGGTCGAATCGATGAGCTCGGGCTTCGTCAGCTCGACGCCGTCCAGGAACGTGCCGTTCGTCGATCCGAGGTCCGACACCTCCACCGCTCGGCCCCGACGACGGAGGCGGAGATGGCGTCGAGACACCTCGGAGTCGGCGATCAGCAAGCCCTCACAGTCCCGCCCGACGATGAGCTCGCCTTGTAGCAGCAGCACGAGCGGACGCTGATTGGCTTGGGTCACGGTGATGACGACATCGTCGTCGGCTGTCATTGCCGGTCGAGTCTAGGAGCCTGTAGAACATCCTCACGGAACGACGCGACTCATCCCCTGACGGATACTTGAAACGTCGAGCTGTCATGGTCACATGATCAGCTCGATTGCCCGTTGGGCCACCACCCGGCCAGGCCTGATGCTCGCCGTGCTCGGTGCGCTCGTGGTCGTCTTCGCAGTTGTTGGCGGAGGAGTGGAGGAGCGGCTGAGCGTGGGGGGCTTCCTCGACCCGGATGCGGAGTCGACGCAGGTTGCCGACATCTTGGAGGACGAGTTCGGCACCGGCTCGTACGGTTTCGTCCTGCTGCTCGAGCCCAAGGAGAAGTGGGTCTACTCGGAGCTCAACCGACCAGAGGGCGAGAGGCTCACCGAAGCAATCGAGGCCGAGTCGGGGGTCGTCGAGGTCGCCTCCTTCTACAACCTATCCCCGCCACCGCCGCCGGCTTTGAGCCCGCTCCAGGACGGTGAGGGCAGGTACGCCGTGATCGCGGTGAAGCTCGGAGGGAGCGAAGACGAGCAGCGCGAGACAGCCGAACGGCTCCACGACACCTACGCCGGGCCCAACGAGCTCTTCGACATCTCTGCTACTGGCGCGGTCGAGATCAGCCGGGTGGCGGCCGAGCTCGCGGAGGAGGATCTCGTGACCGCTGAGCTGCTGGCCGCGCCGTTCACGCTGATCGGTCTCCTGTTGGTGTTCCGCGGCATCCGGGCCGCTGTCCTGCCGCTGCTGGTCGCCGTCTTCTCCGTGCTCGGCAGCTTCGTCGCCCTCACCATCGTCGTCCAGCTGACCGACATCTCGATCTTCGCTCGTACGTTGGTGACCGCCCTTGGTCTCGGCCTGGCCATCGACTACAGCCTGCTCATGGTCGCTCGATTCCGCGAGGAGCGAGGGGCTGGCCGCAGCGTCGAGCTCGCCACCAGCCGAACGCTGCAGACCGCTGGGCGCACCGTGGTCTATTCCGCAGCCACCGTCGGCTCCTCACTCATCGGCTTGCTCGTCTTC
>Ga0224508_10000968_pt1 | contig 26497 bp, 25 predicted proteins | sample SF_Jan12_sed_USG_4_FD_170157 | JGI IMG/M metagenome (GOLD analysis project Ga0224508, IMG submission 170157) | Sediment microbial communities from San Francisco Bay, California, United States - SF_Jan12_sed_USGS_21 | ecosystem: Environmental > Aquatic > Marine > Sediment | place: USA... | reverse complement strand
TTAAAAATTGGTGTGTTCTCTAATAACGAACTCATAGAAACTGCAAGCACGCGGTTTTTGGCACCTAGATCTTATAATTAATCCTATGATAAAAATCAACTGGGGTACTGGAATTGTTTTGGCTTTCATCGGATTTATAGCCTTTGTTCTCTTTTTTGTGTATAAAATGAGTACGGATCAAAGTGCAAATCACGACCTGGTCACAGAAGAATACTACCAACGGGAACTGGCCTTTCAAGAAGAAATTGACGCAGTAAAAAATGCGCAGACACTGGAAGGTGAACTGACATATAAACGAACTGAAAATGGCTTGTACATTGAACTTCCATCTGGATTGGAAGATGCTCAGGCCAGTGGGAACGTGTCCCTATACAGACCATCCAATAAACACCTGGATTTTGACTTACCCATAAGTCTGTCCAGTACACATTTGCTCATACCTGACGAACGTTTGTTGGATGGTCGCTGGGACATAAAAATATGGGTTACCCATGAAGGTACCCCGTATTTGTTCAAAAGAAGGATTACATACTAATTACTTAGACGATGGGCGTATCGGCCTTCATATTAGGTTTTGTTGGAAGTTTGCATTGTATTGGAATGTGCGGGCCGATCGCCTTTATGCTACCCCTGGACCGAAGCAATCCTATCAAACAAGGAAGCCAGGTACTTAGCTACCATCTTGGAAGGATCCTCACTTACGGCATTCTGGGCCTTCTATTTGGCCTGGTTGGAAGCGGACTTCAATTGTTTGGATGGCAGCAAAAACTCTCTATTGGCATTGGCTCTCTAATGATCTTTGCCGTGATCTGGATGTACTTACCTTTCAAAAAATGGTCTTTATCCCCATTGGTTTACAAGCTAATTAGACGCTTAAAAAATGGCATGGGAGGACTTCTGACACGTAAAAGTACCCCGGCCTTGTTTGTCCTTGGGTTGCTGAATGGACTTTTACCCTGTGGCCTGGTATATGTTGCTCTCATGGGCGCCATTGCTACAGGAGATCCTTTAGGAGGTGCCTTTTTTATGATGCTGTTTGGTCTGGGTACAGTGCCCTTAATGACGGTCGCCGTTTATAGTGCAGGCTTTCTCAAGGGAAGGTTCAGGATTGCATTTCAAAAACTCATACCAGCAATGATCCTTCTATTTGGAGCACTTTTAATTCTTCGAGGGCTTGGCCTGGGCATTCCGTATCTTTCGCCAGCACAAGCGTCCCAAAATCAGGAAATAGCCACAGAAATTGAGTGTCATTAAAATCAAATCCCTAACATAGCGACGTATCCCACATGAAAATAGTATCTATAGAAGAAGCTGCTTCTAAAATAATTTCTGGTCAAAGACTCTTTCTTCAAGGAGCAGCAATGACTCCAAATACGCTGGTCAACGGAATATGCGACAGGTATGAGGAGCTTAAAGATGTAGAAGTGATATCCCTTCATACGGAAGGTCCTGTCAATTATGCACTGAATCCATACCGACATTCCTTTAAAATTAATTGTTGTTTTGTCGGTGGAAATGTCAGAGCCGCAGTAAATACAAATCAAGGCGATTACATCCCTATATTCCTTAGTGAGATCCATCTATTATTTAAGAATAATATATTACCACTAGACGTTGCCTTGATCCAGGTATCGCCCCCTGACCGGCATGGCTTTTGTTCGCTGGGCGTTTCTGTAGATATCACCCTGGCGGCATTAAAGTATGCCAAAACTGTGATAGCGCAGGTGAATCCTCAGGTGCCCAGAACCCATGGCGATGGAATTATTCATAAAGATCGGATCGACTTTGCTATTGAAGTAGACGAACCTATTCATGAACAAAACAATGGGCATATCTCGGAGGCCGAAGGAAGAATTGGTCAGCATATAGCCAATCTGATAGAAGATGGCGCCACCTTACAAATGGGTATAGGAAGTATACCTAATGCCGTTTTAGCTAACTTAGAAGGGCATCAGCGACTGGGAATTCATACTGAGATGTTCTCTGATGGAATTATACCGCTGGTTAAGGCCGGAGTGATCACAGGAGAGAATAAAAAAATAAAACCGGGTAAAATTGTCAGCTGTTTTGCTTCCGGATCCAGAAAATTATATGATTTTTTAGATGACAACCCAAGTGTTCATTTTAAGGAAGCTGCGTATACCAATCATACGGGTCTGATCATGATGAATCCGAAAGTCACAGCCATAAATAGCGCTATTGAAATTGACCTGACTGGACAAGTTTGCGCTGATACGATCGGAACAAGACAATTTTCTGGTGTAGGAGGTCAAATGGACTTTATACGAGCAGCCAGTTTATCTAAAGGAGGAAAACCGATTATTGCATTTGCCTCTGCAACACATAAAGGCATTTCTAAGATTACACCCCTTTTAAAAGAAGGTGCCGGTGTAACCACAACCAGGGCACATGTCCACTATGTTGTGACCGAAAATGGTGTAATAAATCTTTATGGAAAAAATTTATACGAACGCGCAAAGGCCTTAATAAGTATTGCACATCCCGATCATCAGGAAAACCTGGATAAGGCCGCCTTTGAACGCTTCGGCAGATCTTAAATTTAGACTATGAGTTTTAACCTGGCGTCATTTATTGATCATACTTTGTTAAGTCCAACCGCTACCGAAAAGGATATTGTAAAGCTATGTGCGGAAGCAGATAACTATGGTTTTTTTAGCGTATGTGTCAATAGTTGTTATGTACGCTTAGCTGCTGAAGAACTAAGTGCCTCAAAAGCACATATCGCAAGTGTCATAGGGTTTCCTCTGGGAGCTATGTCTACGAAGGCCAAAATTGCGGAAGCGGATTATTGCCTGACCGAAGGCGCCGATGAACTGGATATGGTCATGAACCTGGGATATTTGAAGTCCGGATCAGTTCAATCTGTAGTAGATGAGATCAAATCCATAAAAAAGGTGATGGGTAAGCATATTTTAAAAGTAATTCTGGAAACCGCATATTTGTCTACGGATGAGATCTTGTTAGCCAGCACGCTTTCTAAGGATGCGGGTGCCGATTTTATTAAAACCTCAACTGGTTTTGGTCCGGGCGGTGCCACATTTGAAGCCGTGAAGATCATGAAAGAGGTGGCAGGAGATAGTATGCGAATAAAAGCTTCAGGCGGTATCAGGGATGCGGCCACAGCTACTCAATATATTGCCTTAGGTGCCAGTAGAATTGGCACTTCCAGCGGTGTCAAAATGGTAGAATAACCTTACATTTAAGCTATGAGCATGCACATTGGAGCCGAGAAGGGCGAAATTGCAGAGACGGTCCTCCTACCCGGAGATCCGCTACGGGCGAAATGGATCGCCGAAACTTTTTTGAAGGATCCTGTGTGTTATAATCAGATTCGCGGTATGCTCGGCTATACAGGCAGTTTTAAAGGTAAACAGATCTCTGTTCAGGGAAGTGGCATGGGTATTCCATCTTCTCTTATTTATTGCTTTGAACTCATCAATAACTATGACGTTAAGAAATTGATCCGCGTGGGCACTGCCGGAAGTTATCAGAAAGATCTGTCCCTGGGAGATCTGGTAATTGCCATGGCAGCATCAACGACGTCAGGCATAAACAACAGCATCTTTCAGACGGCTCATTATGCCCCTACTGCCAGTTTTGACTTATTTCATAAGGCAGTGTCTTATGCCGAACAAAACGGAATGGAGTTTAGGGCTGGAAATGTGTTATCGGCAGATGAATTTTACGATGATCCGGACGATTTATATCATCTCTGGTCTCGGTATGGGGTTCTCTGTGTGGAAATGGAAACGGCCGGAATTTATTCCATGGCTGCCAGACATAATGTCGAGGCTTTATCAATCCTTACTATTTCCGACTCGCTGATCACGAAGGTGCGTAGCACTCCGGAAGAAAGAGAAACGGGATTTCGTGAAATGGTGGAAATTGCTTTGAACGTAGGAACGGCCTAAAAATCTTTTTTATTCCCTTCCCAGATCATCCAGCGTACGGGAATCACAATCCATAAGCTCAGTATAAGCAGTGCGACGATCAATCCTTTATTCGTGCCAAAAAACGACTTAAATACGGCTCCTGTGTAGCCCAACAATACCGATATGTCCAGCTTCAACAGGATCAAAATTCGGGAGAGATCAATGGGGTTGGCCATAGATCCTATCAGGGCATAGGTGTCTAAGGGGTATTCCTCGAAGATCAATAGAGAAAGCAGAAAAAGTCCGTCATAAACGATCGCAAGGAAGAGCCAAAGAAGCACAGCATAGCCAAAGCCTTTAATTCTATTGGTATTCCTCAAAGCCACATTAAAGGCCAAGGCAGTAAAGATCAGTGTTAAACATGCCCCAACCACAAGCAGGAGACCAAAATCCCATATGGCAGCTGATTTCATTAATCCGTAAACAATGAACGGAATTCCTAATCCTAAAACCAGGCATAAGGTCAAAGAGCCGCCCACTCCCAGGAATTGACCAAAAAATATATGTGAGCGCTTAATAGGTTGGGCCAGCAACAAAGTGGTAAATTCCCGGGCATTGTAGAAATACATGATCCCAAAGATGGTCCCGATGAGCGGGACCAAAACAACAATGATGTTGAGCAGGGTAATAATCCCTTTAGACACATCATTATTTAAGAATAATAGAAGAAAACCTAATAAAAGGTAGAAGAGGAAATAGAAATAACTCCATTTACTTCGCATCAGGTCATAGAAACTATATTTAAGGATCTTAAGCATCGATCATATTTTTTGCCATATCTGCAATGGCATGTTCTATATCCTCTGATTCATAAATTGCGAGTAATTTATCAATACTCCCTTTAAAACCAATTCTCCCTTCCAATAAATAAATGATCTCATCGGCTACCTCATCAACAAAAGACATAATGTGAGTCGTGATCAGGATGGTTTTTCCTTTGTCCCTTTCTTTTCTAAGCAAGCCCTTAAATTGGATCAATGCATTTGGGTCCAATCCGGTAGTGGGTTCGTCAAGTATATAAATGGGATTATCAAACATAAATGTCAGCACCAGGTTTACTTTTTGGGCAGAGCCTCCGGACAGCGTTGAGAGTTTTTGCTCTAAATACGGATTAAGTCCAAATGTTTCCAATAAGGGTTCATGATTTGCCGTTTGTTCTCGTAGATCAATGATCATTCGGATCAGCTCATTTACCTTTAAATTACCTGGAAAATCAGCTATCTGTGGCAGATAATTGAGTTTTTGCCGATAGGCAAACTGTTTATGAATGTCTTCCCCATCTACCTTCAGATTGCCTTCATCAGGAATGATCATCCCAAGGATAGATTTGATCATCGTTGTTTTGCCAGAGCCATTCGGTCCGAGAATGGCATAGATACCACCCGCATCAATATCCAGATCAATTCCTTTCAGGACATGATTCTTCTTAAACGATTTATGGAGATTGGAGATCTGTATCATCAAATCTGTTTCATTTGAGGGCTGGCATCAATTAAATTATCGGGTGTAAAAACTGGAGAGACGCGCTCAGAAAAATTGATTATATCCATGAAGAGGCTCCTAAGCAATATAATGGTTTCCGGGGTTCTGTTCACAATATAGGAAAAGAGTTTTACCGGTCTGTAAGGCACATCCCCAATTCCGTCTTTATCAAGATCATAGCCTGTATAACTGCTCCAAAAATTGCGTTCAAAAATATTATCGTTTAAATGGCTATTATAGGATATATCAAATGAATTGCTGAGGAAATTATTTTGCTCAAACCTATTGGCGTAACAAGCGCCCTTGACCTTAAGTGCCCAACCATTATTCTCAAAATTATTTAATGAATATAGAATGCGATTAGAACCTTCAATATTGATCCCAACTGTATTCTTGACAAATCGGTTGTTCTTAATCTCCGCATCATAGATCTCTTTTAGCAACAAGCCATAAGAAGTAGGGCCCCAATTGTTCCTAAAAATATTGTTAGTCATTCGAATATTTTTTGAAAACATAACAGCCACTCCGGCTCCATTATTCTCAAACAGGTTTTCAACGTATGAATCGTCATTGGAAAACATGAAATGCAGTCCGTATCTGACATTATTAAGGCTTTCGTTATTTTGAATAAGAATATTATCAGAAAACTCCAGGTAGATCCCATCACGAACTTTTTCAATTCTGTTATTTAATACTTCAATATTGTTGGAATGCCAAAGATGAATTCCATTACCAGAATTATACTCCTCTACTGCATCACCTGATATACTATTGTTTATCACTTTTCCATAAGAAGATTTTTCGAGATAAATTCCAAAAAACAACTTCTCAAGTTGCAGGTTTTCGATTCTAAAATTTTTTGATTTTATGACACGTACAGCGGCATAATCGGTCGTATAGCTAGTGCCCACATTGCGTATTAAGAATCCTGATAGGTACACATCATCAGCTACGATCGTAATGATCTCCCCTTTGTCCTCGCCGTCAATTACGGGCAGTTCTAATCCCTTTAAAACTAGAGGTTTATCAATTCGAATATTGATTTCTTTATAGACTCCCTTTTCTACCAGGACGGTATCATAAGGTTGGGCTTTTAATACAGCTTCCTTAATTGAGGAATACGTACATGTAGCGCAGACTTTTATTGTTTCTGCTTGAACAAGGGCCATACCAAAAAGTATACACCCAATAGCCCATTTATAGCTCATACCTGAAGCTTCTTTTAAAATTTGACCAGTAATTCTTCCCAAGTTAAGAATTCAGCGGGATGTTCTGCTGCAATATTTCTTGCCATGTCTAACGATAGAAAAGCTGATAAGTTGGCACCCATTGGGCTCGGAACCGCTTCGCTGATAAGAAAAGTTGCTTTAGTGGCATCGATCATTTCTCCGGGTGCACTATAATCACTACAAAGAAACAGTGCCATTTTTTCTTGCTCCTTAACCTGATCTGACCTGAGCATGCACTCAATAGCATCGAATGAATAGACTTTGCCCTTTTTAGTCACAACTTGCGCCGCATGTTGGGTATCTACAATAGTCATGGTACAGTAGCTGCATACTTCCTCACCAAAGGCAATGGCTTTGGGCTCAGGTTTACAAGCTGTTATTACGTATATCAATAATACAAGCCCAACAATAATGGAATTCTGTGTTCTCATAAGAACTAAGAACTAACTTTTTTCCTTTTTACCAAAGAAAAAAGCAACAAATGCCAGTGCAATTCCAAGGCCTAGTGCATATGCTCCAGGTTGCGGATAGGAATGTGCAGTAAAGTTGAGAATATCTTTAGATCCAAACAAGGGAGGTTGAAATCCCATTACGGAACCATCCGGATTAGTGAACTTCATGATTGCTTTGGGATCCAGATCATGACCATAATCATGCTCCCATAGATAAAAATCATATAATCCTGCAGTACTGAGCAAGATCATCAAAATACCCCAATACAGATACCATTTGTAATTGGCCTTAAATGCAATTAACAGCCCAATTATGGTAGTAATAATGATCCCGGCCGGAAAGACCTTAAATTCAGGTATTGCATCTGGGATGTATTTCATGCCCACATAGTGATTCATCAAATTGATGTTTTTAATATCATGTGGATTGGCGTCCGTAAAATCATTAATATGAATATACATGCCCAAAGGTGTTGGGTATTGAGGGGCTTCCAGGGTGATCTTCCATAATGGAAAAACAAATAACAGTAATGGAAGCAGGGCAGCGGCCCACATTAAATAATTGGATTTGATCTTCATTTTTCAGCAATTATCTGGATACAAGGCGGGAGGTCTTTGGCACCTCCCGCTCTATAACCAATAAGGGTATTATGATTACACACGTTATAATTAGTCTTCGCCAAGTGACCACGAAAGGTCAAGGGACGAATTAGCCGGCGATACCCGAACATAGCCCTGCATTTCCTGGTGAAGTGCAGAACAGAAGTCCGTACAGTAAAATGGCCAAACGCCAACTTGTTTTGGTTCCCAGACAAAGGTTTCTGTCTGCCCGGGCATTATCAATAGTTCGGAGGTATTTGCTCCGATCATACTAATACCGTGGGGGACATCATAATCCTGTTCCAGGTTGGTTACATGAAAATATACTTTGTCGCCAACTTTAATGCCTTCAATATTATCCGGATTAAAATGGCTGCGGATCGTAGTCATATAAACATGAACTTCTTTCCCATTTCGTTCCACTTTTACATCGGCATCAGAGGTGGTCGCATATTCGTGTTTATTCTCCGAGAGTTCAAAGATCTTACGTGATCTTCCAATTACTTTATCTGCAGCTATCCCCGCAGCATAGTGGGGTTCACCAACAGTGGGGAAGTCGAGTAAGAGCTCCATTTTATCTCCCGAGATATCATAAAGTTGAGCTGATTGCGTAACCTCCGGACCTGTAGGCAAATACCGGTCTTTAGTGATCTTGTTCATGGCTACAACATACTTGCCATATGGTTTCCTGGAATTACCACCCGGGATCATCAAGTGACCAACAGAATAGTAGCATGGTGCCCTGTCTAGTACTTCCCAGGTACCCACTTTCCATTTAACAACTTCCGAAGAAATAAAGAAGGTAGTATAACCATTACCATCGGCATCAAATTCTGTGTGTAATGGGCCTAAACCTGCTTGGTTAACAGTCCCTGCCAGCACATCTTCGAATTTTAAGATTGGAATGCCATAGGCTTCCCCTTCAAAATTCTCATTCTCAATCGCTGCGATCATTTTAGTAAATGAATGTACGGTAAGGTCAGCAGATAATTTTCCGTTACCTACAATGTACTCACCTGTCGGATCCACATCACAACCGTGTGGCGATTTAGGTGTAGGTAATAAATAAGCCAAGCCCGGAAGTTTGGAGGCATCCAGGACACGCACTTCTTTCTTCATTGTAGAAGTGGCCGTATGTGTTTCATCGCTATAAACATTGTGAGCATAATTTGCCGGCATGGTCTCAAACTGACCAGAAGCAATATACTCTTCGGCTTTTTTCCAGTTGATCGCAGCGATAAAATCTTTATCGTTTTGAGAAGCATTTACTTCCATTAACGTACTTGCCTCTTCAGAGTTATAGGTTGAGAAAAACATCCACCCATGTGATGCGCCGCGACCAGGGTGAGCAAGGTCATAATCAAAACCGGGCATTAGCACCTGGAAGGACAAATCCATGCCACCATCTTCGGGATCCACACTGATAAACGAAAGTGTCCCCTTGAAATTTCCTTTATAATCCTTAATAGAAATATCCCTTTGAGGAATAGGTACAGAGAAACGCGTTCCTGCAACGACATATTCGGTATTCTCTGTTACAAAGGCCGAACTGTGGTTCCCCGCACTATTTGGTATTTCAATGATCTCAGTAGTTTCAAATACGCTTAGATCGATCTTTGCGATCCTAGGGGTATTATTACCATTAATAAATACATAGCGCCCGTCTACTTCTCCATTAGTTTGAGAAATATCCGGGTGGTGAGAATCGTCCCAAGGCACAAAACCATAAGATGTATTCAACATCGGTTTTGTTTCCTCATTGTATCCCCATGCTTTTTCAGCATCCTGAGAAAAGACAGGGATCACTTTAAACAAACGCCCTGATGGCAAGCCATAGACAGACAACTGCCCGCTAAAGCCACCGGATATAAAGGCGTAGAATTCATCGTGTTCTCCAGGTGCTACATATACTTTTTCGGCAGCACTGGATGAAAGAGCGCCATTAGATTTATCGGCCCCCGTGTTACAACTCATAACCATAAGGATCAATCCAAGGAATCCTGATATGATATAGTGTACTTTTTTCATTGTTTAGGTATTTAAGTGTTGTTTATTATTCTTCTGGTGGTAGCATTACTTTGTCTATCACATGTACGATTCCGTTTCCGGCCGGGACACTGGCAATGATCTTGGCGCCTCCCACAAATACATCATCTCCTTTTACCTCTACCATGACATTTTGGTTATTTGCCTGTCCCAATTTTTTAAACTTTTTCAAAAAGTCTTTAGAATATTTTCCAGGTGTCACATGATATTTAAGGATATTGGCGAGTGCGCCTTTATTCTCAGGCTTAAGCAGATTATCTACCGTCCCCTCAGGAAGGGCGTCAAAAGCTTCATTAGTTGGTGCAAAAACCATCAGGGGTCCTGCATTTACTAAAGCATTTTCTAATTCTGCTGCCTGGACGGCTGCTACCAAGGTAGTATGTGCCTCGGATCCGATAGCGATATCCAGTACATTAGGTGTGGATTCATCATCTTTAATAAAGGCCTGTCCTTGTTTCTCGGTTTTCGTTGTTGTTTCAGCTGTTGCTGTTCCTTCAGTTTTGGCTTCATTCTTACAAGCCACTAGTACAAATAGGGCAAGTATAGCGCCCACTAGAATGTTTCGTTTCATTGTAGATACCATTTATTATTGTTCTTAAAGCGTTCTGAAATATTCCAATACGGCACGGGCCTCTTCTTCAGTTAACCCTTGGTTGGCCATTGGAGAGCCATTAAATTCGATCAGTAGCTCTCTCGCTAGCGGATCTTCTTTAACCATTAGTTCCGGATCCAGGATCATGTTCATAACCCATTCAGGAGTACGCCGTTTTAAGATGTCATTAGGGGCCGGTCCGATGAACTTTTTCCCAATTCGATGACATGCAAGACATAGCTGATCATAAAGTTCCTTGCCATTTGCGGCCATTGCCTGATCTATTTCCGTTGGAAGATCCACAGAAGTGACAACACCTACCCCCTTGTTTTCTAATTCGATTCTTTCTGAGGCTTTTGTTGTGTTTTCCGGCGTAGTTTCGGTTTGTTGCTCAGTGGTTTTTTGCCGATCTATGCTAAACCCATCCTTGGACTTTTCTTCCTTCTCTCCACATGCGATGAGGAGAAAAGCAAAAAGCGCCAAAGTACCTAAGACAGATAGTCTTTTCATTTTATGATTGTATTGATTAATGCCCCAAAAATAGACGCCCCAAAAATCAAAAAATATGATATAAATCATATTTCGGACATACATATCTTTTATAATATTGCAAGGAATATTTATTTGGGAAACTATGTTCTCCAATTCAGTCAAATATGCCATAAATGCTGTGCTTTACCTGGCTATTAACTCTAAAGGATCAGAGAAGATCCTGGCCCGGGATATCAGTGAAACCATTTCGGTTCCCAAAGCTTATATCGCGAAGCTGCTTCAAGACCTGGTGCGTCATAATATAATCTCTTCGGCACGTGGCCCAAAAGGGGGCTTCTATTTAACTGAGGCCAACAGGAAAATTCCCATTATCAGAATCGTGGAATTAATTGATGGTGAAGAAATATTCAAATCGTGTGTACTGGGCCTCTCTCAATGCAATGATGCCAAACCCTGTCCGCTACACGAAAAGATCAGTCCCTATCGCTGGTCACTGCTTACCGCTCTGGAGTATAACACAATCCAGGATTTTGCCGATGAGATAATTCAAAGCAAATCATATTTGGCTCAATAAAAAAGAAGCCCGTGAAGGCTTCTTTTAACTTATTGTGAACTTGTCTATATTTTAAAGGTGATGACAGGCAATTGCGCGTGATTTGCGATATCTTCCCCAATACTACCCATAAAGAAATGGGAGAGTCCCTTGCGTCCATGCGTCGGTATTCCTATCACATCTGCACCAATACTTTCGCAGTAATTAAGAACACCTTTTTCTACACTGTAGTCGTTATAAATATCAACGCCCGTTCCAGCTCCGGCTTTGGACAAGAAATCATTTACTTTCTCATAGGCATCTTTGGTGCTTAAGAAATGATCTCCTGGTGTATTGATATACACCATATGTAAATTTGCACCTAGCTTTTCTGTAAATGTTTTTGCTTTTTGAAATGCTTCCAGGCTTTCATCTTTATAATCACAGGCAAATACAAAATTCTCAACATTGAAGTCCTCATGTTGTTTTTTAATTACCAGGACAGGTATTTCCGCATTGCGCACTACTTTTTCTGCGTTGGAGCCTACGAAAATCTCCTTGAGACCATCTGATCCGTGAGAGCCCATGACGATAAGATCTCCATTATGTTTAGCCGCAATTTCATTGACCTCACCAAAAACTTTAAAGTGTTTAATGATGGGGGTGATCTTCTCTACACCTTTTAGATAGGGTTTGTCTAGAAATTCATTAATACGCTTTTCTGCCAGCTTTAGCAGAAAAACAGTTTGTTCGGGATGAAACCCTTCAGAAGCAGAGATCATAGCTTCATTTAATTCAAGCATATGCAAGACCAGAATCTCGGAATTGTGTTTTTTGGCAAGGGAGGCAGCTACTTGTAATGCATTTTCCGACTGTTCCGAAAAATCAATAGGTACAATGATTGTTTTCATGATAAAGAATTTAGTCTTTCAAATTTAACTATTCCATTTGGGCGGAGGTATGACAAAAATCAGGTTTGGAAAGAATGCCTAAGCATTAATGGCTCTAATAAAGATACGCATATTCTTACTAATACCTGGGGGCCATCCATGGATAGGGCGGTCTTTTCTCCCAAGATCCTTTGGTGAAATCAGGAAATTTCTGTGGCGTTCCGTTCGCCGCTATAGACTGTTCAGACAGTGGGGTTACAGCACTCCATGCCGCTGCATCATATACATCCATTGGGGGCGCTATCCCTTTCCCGGCAGATTGCACAAAGGCTTGAAGTACAAAGAAATCCATTCCTCCATGTCCGGCCCCAGTTGCATATTCCCCATATTCCTGCCATAAGGGATGATCGTATTCCTTTAGCCAAGCGTCAGCAGCATCCCATCTATGTGGATCTGATTTCCCTTCGATATACATCCGATTTCCATCTACTTCCCACAATCCATTTGCCCCCTGCACTCTGAATCCAAGGGAATAGGGCCTCGGTAAATTGCAGTCATGAGTAATGATGATCGTTTCTCCCCGAGCTGTTTCAATAGTACTTGTGATCACATCGCCTTGTTTGAAGGTAATTTTGGCATTCGGATGGTCTTCTCCCCCTTTAGCTACTATATGATTGCGTAAGCCGATGGCCTTAGTCGCTTTTGACGTAAGAGACATAAACCTGTTTCCTCTATTGATATCCGCCATTACAGCGATAGGCCCCAGGCCATGTGTTGGATAGACATCGGCATTTTTATCCACAGAATACTGGGTTCGCCACCTGGCTTCGGAAATAGCATTTTCGCCAAACTCAACCCCGCCACCGTATGGCTGTTTACCGTCGTTAAATTTTACGGCCCTGAGATCATGCTGATAACCGCACCTGAAATGCACTAATTCTCCGAACACCTTCTTACGTACCATATGCAATACAGCCATAACGTCTCTGCGATAGTTGACATTTTCCAAGATCATCATATGTGTACCTGTTTCTTCATGCGTATTTACAAGGTCCCAGCACTCTTCTAGTGTTAGTGCAGCAGATACTTCAAGGCCGGCGTACTTCCCTGCTTTCATAGCATCCACAGCCATAGGTGTATGCCATCTCCAGGGCGTTGAAATAATAACGGCATCCAGATCCTGCATATCCAATAAATTGCGGTAATCCCATTCATCTTTTCCAAAAACACGCGCTTTCGGTTTTCCGGCATCATTGAGCATCTTTGTTGTCAACGCTATTCTTGATGGGTCTATATCACACAAGGCATTTACCTCTACATCATCCCGTTGTATCAGATTACTAAGATGGTTCGTCCCGCGAAGTCCGACTCCAATGAGGCCAACTCTTAGCATGAAATTTGATGGCCTTCCAAATGGACTTGCCCAATTAGGACGTAACATCAATCCGGCACTGGCTGCAGTTGTCTGTTTGATGAATGTTCTTCTTGATTTCATAGTACACTAATTGCTATTTGTAATTCTAAAATCTAGCTGCAGGCAACAAGTTACGGAATGAAGCCTTATTTTTGCGCCTAAATTTTACCGCATGACACTTTTACTGATGGCTGCCGGAAGGGGGAGCCGCTATGGCAAATTGAAACAATTTGATGATCTGGGACCCATGGGTGAGTTTTTAATGGAATTCAGTATCTATGACGCTCTGCAAAATGGTTTTGACCATATTGTTGTGATCACACAAAAAAGTAATGTAGATTTTCTGCTATCGCATCTTTCTAAACGCCTCCCCAAAACTGTAAAGTTAGACGTGCTGGCCCAGGAACTCCACGACCTTCCTGACGGACTTTCCTATGAGGGACCCAGACCAAAACCCTGGGGTACGGCCCATGCCGTATGGACGGCGCGTCATGTTATCAAGAATCCTTTTGTTGTAATTAATGCCGACGACTACTACGGGAAAAATGCCTATATGCATGCCAGTAATTTTATGAGAGATACAACAGCAACAAATCCATTTGCTTTGGTAGCTTATACCTTAGAAGACACCTTATCTGACTATGGTTCGGTATCACGAGGTGTATGCGAGCAAAAAAAGGGCATGCTGCATGCTGTCGTAGAACGGACTAAATTGATTCGTAAAAATGGTGGTGTTGAAGACGAGGATTCAGGTCTACAATTTACGGGTAAAGAATTAGTCAGCATGAACTACTGGGTATGCGACCCTATCCTCTTTGACCACATTGATCGGGCAATAATATCTTTCTTCAAAGAGAGTGAAACCCTGGATACGGGAGAAGTTTACCTTCCTTTTGTCATTCAAGATATGCTCAAGGCTGATGCTACCGAAGTAGCTGTGTTGGCCGCTGATAGCTATTGGTTTGGTGTGACCTATTCTGATGATAAGGAAAAAGCTGTGGCCGACTTGCGTAAAATGACCGAAGAAGGACTGTATCCATCCCCTCTTTGGGACGCTTGCAAATAATAAAAAAAGCATGGAGGAACAAAGTTCATTGCTGTCATCCTTCGAAATTCCTGAGAAAAGGTATTCCTGCGAGCCCATTTCTTCTGGTTATATACATGCTACCTATCGGGTCACATCCGGGAACACACCACTTTATATCCTTCAAAAATTCAATGCAAGCGTATTTCCTGATTCCGAAACTGTATATCAAAATTTTCTATCACTCTCGGCTAATTTAATATCGTCAGAATATTCCCAATATCATTGGATCCCAACTAAAGAAGGCACAGCCTTTATTGAGGACCAGAATAAGGATTTATGGCGCTTACTCAGTTTTGTTCCTAATAGCCATAATCTAGAATCGATCAAATTGAAATCCCAGGCTTTCGAATGCGGACGGGTTCTCGGGATATTTCACCGACTTCTAAGCACAGCAGATCCATGCTCATTTAAAGAACCGATCAAGGATTTCCATGATCTCACATTTCGATTGCATGAATTTGAAAATGCGTTGAAGACGGGGCTATCTGAGCGTGTCCAAAAGATGCATTCTCTGATAGACGATATAAATCTGCTCGCAGCGTACCTTTCCAAAAAACCAACGTCCATCCCCATCAGAGTTTGTCATAATGATACCAAACTTTCAAATATTTTATTTGATAAAAATTCACAACAAGGGCTATGTCTGGTAGATTTGGATACGGTAGGACCCGGTTTTTTCTACTATGATTTTGGGGATATGGCACGAAGCATTATTGGCAACAAATCCGAAGACAATTATACAGAAATCCGTGCTGATATGAACCTCGACTTACTTGATGCAATGTTATGTGGTATAAAAGCTTCAAAACTTATCCTTGGTAAAGAGGAGATAGAATCATTATCCTATGGTCTGGTGCTTTTACCATTTCTACACGGTATTCGAGCCCTCACTGATTATGTCCAAGGCGACAAGTATTACCAAATGTCTTTCCCTGATGAGAATTTACAGCGCGCAATCAACTTAATAGAATTTTCCAAACTCACCTTTGAAAAGAGAGATTCGATTCAGGATCGGATTAGTGAGGTAGGTCTAAGAATTATTTAAAAGCAGGAATCCCCGTGATATCAGCTCCTGTGATCAGGAGGTGAATGTCATGGGTGCCTTCATAGGTGATCACACTTTCCAGGTTCATCATATGGCGCATGATACTGTACTCCCCGGTAATACCCATACCGCCCAAAATTTGTCTGGCTTCTCTGGCGATCTTGATCGCCATCTCCACATTATTCCTTTTCGCCATGGATATATGTGCCGTGGTTGCTTTCCCTTCCATTTTAAGCTGGCCTAATCTGAAAGCGAGCAGTTGAGCTTTGGTGATCTCGGTGATCATTTCTGCCAATTTCTTTTGCTGCAATTGAAAACCTGCAATGGGTTTCCCAAATTGAATCCGCTCTTTAGCATATCGAAGGGCGGTATCATAACAATCCATTGCTGCGCCTATAGCGCCCCATGCAATCCCATATCTGGCAGAATCCAGACATCCTAAGGGCGCCCCCAGGCCATTTTTGCCAGGCAAGAGGTTTTCCTTGGGCACTTTTACATTGTCAAAAATGAGTTCTCCGGTTGCCGAAGCCCGCAAAGACCATTTGTTATGTGTTTCCGGAGTGCTAAAACCCTCCATGCCACGCTCAACGATCAAGCCGTGGATACGACCTTCTTCATTCTTGGCCCATACTACGGCGACATCTGCAAAGGGAGAATTAGAGATCCATAATTTGGCTCCATTAAGGAGATAGTGATCTCCCTGTTCTTTAAAATTGGTGACCATTCCACTAGGGTTGGACCCGTGATCCGGTTCTGTTAGACCAAAGCAGCCCATAAATTCTCCACTGGCCAATTTTGGCAGGAATTTTTTTCGCTGTTCCTCCGTTCCATAGGTGAAAATAGGATACATGACCAAAGACGATTGTACCGATGCAGTAGAACGTATGCCACTGTCGCCACGCTCGATCTCCTGCATGATCAGTCCATAACTGATCTGGTCCAGGCCTGCGCCACCGTACGCTGCAGGAATATAGGGTCCAAAGGCTCCGATCTCTGCCAGGCCTTTTATCGCCTCCTTAGGGAATTCTGCTTTTTGTGCATACTCCTCTATGATCGGTGAGATATCGCGTTTTACCCATTCCCGGGTAGCACTTCGTACAAGTTTGTGCTCTTCCGTTAAGAGATCATCTAATTGATAGTAATCAGGGGCTTCGAACAGATCAGGTTTCATCCGTAAAATTTTGCCTCAAAGGTAGGTATTGGAAGAGAATGTAGCAATGAGAAAGAGGTCAAAATTAGTTGATCATCGATCCAGGAAGTCTGCGAGAAGTCTGTGAAAATGATGTACGCCTTGTTCCCGGCTAGGGGAAAATCTGCCAGCTTTATAAAAGGCAGAACGCACACCTAAATGCACACCTTCTACCACTTCTTCATCTTCCATTTCAACTTTGTCCAGGCCTGAACCGGCACCTATATCAAGTTTCGCCTCATCATAAACATAGCTCATAAAACTGACTTTCGTTTTATGAATAGATTCGGGCATAACAACATTTACCGAGACACCCCATGGATAAAAATTGAACATCATATTGGGAAATACCCAGAAGTAATAAGCAGCAATTTTTTTACCATGATCCATATGCCCTTCCGGCAGATCAAAAACGGTTTCTGTACCCTCAGCATAGCCAATTTGAAGATTCATATGCTCATAAAGGACTGTCTCATAATCCCCATAGTCCAAGACGGCATTTAAATCGTCATGCACAAATGGAATATGAAATCCCTCCAGATAATTATCGCAATACAAGGCCCAGTGCGCATTTATATTGTATTCTTTTGTACGTGATGGATCATGTACAAATTGGTCCAGATCCATAAAGCCAATTCGCTCAAACATCTGATCTAATACCAATTGTAAATCGAAAGCGGGTTGCAATCCGGCGAACATAAAGGAGCCCCATTGTTTGAGTGGAAATGAATGCAGATTATCGCAAGCTCTTGGAAAATCCTCAGCGTCTTTAAATTCTGGCATGTGTTCAAAAGCCCCTTCCAATGAAAAACGGCGACCGTGATAACCACAGATCAATTTTTTGGCCTTCCCACGTTCAAGTACCACCAGATTTCCCCGATGCGTACACACATTGCTCAGGCAGGAAATACTTCCTTTTGAAGAACGGGTAAGTACGATAGGTTCTGATAAAAATCCAGGTAGAAGCACCTTGGGTGCTACACTCCCAGCTTCCTGAACTTGTGCCGTTGAACCTAGCCATTGCCAGGTTTTGTAAAACACTTTTTCCTTCAGTGATTCGAAGACTTCCTGACTCCTGTAAAAATAGGCTGGCAGTGTTTCTGCCTTAGAAATGTCGGGATGAATTTTAAACCTCATTGTCATTATAACTGTATATTGCCGTTGTGCAACTAAATTAAACCAATTAATCTTAGCACCTTTCTAAATAAGCGTATTCAGTGGGGGGAAAGTCAACTAAAATAGGATTGATCACGGCAACATCTCTCGTTGTTGGTAACATGATTGGTTCTGGAATTTTCGTCTTGCCGGCTGCATTAGCTAAGTTTGGCAGCATTAGTTTACTGGGATGGGTGTTTACAGCTGCAGGGGCCTTGATCCTGGCGAAAATATTCAGCAATCTGAGTAAAATCATAGTCAATCGGAGTGGGGGTCCCTATGTATTTGCCAAAGAAGGCTTTGGCGATTTTATAGGCTTCCTGGTGGCATGGGGCTATTGGATTTCCTGTTGGGTCACTAATGCCGGAATTGCCGTGGCCATTATCAGTGCCCTGACTATTTTCTTTCCTGTATTGGAAACCAATTCGTTACTGGCTGTAATCCTGGGTTTGGGTTTTATTTGGCTTTTCACATGGATAAATATCAAAGGGGTACCTACATCAGGCAAAATTCAGGTGGCCACAACGATCCTTAAACTTTTACCCCTGGTCTTTATTATTCTTATTGGAGCATTTTTCTTTAGTCTCGATAATTTTCCTGATTTCAATATCTCTGGAAAAAGTGACCTGGGCGCCTTTTCAGCAGTGGCCACATTAACACTGTTTGCATTTTTAGGCATTGAATCTGCTACTATTCCTGCAGAGAATGTAGATAATCCTGAAAAAATAGTGCCAAGAGCAACCATGCTGGGTTCTACCATTACAACATTAGTGTATATACTGGGCACCGTAGTCTTATTTGGGATCTTACCCATAGATCAATTAATGACCTCACCGGCACCCTTTGCCGAAGCAGGTAGAATTATTGGGGGCGAGTATACAGCTTATTTTATTGCATTTGGAGCCGCCATATCTGCAATAGGGGCGCTAAATGGTTGGATCCTGATTGCAGGGCAGTTGCCAATGGCAACAGCTAAAGACCAAATGTTTCCGCGTATTTTCAAAAAGCAGAATAAAAATGAAGCGCCATATTTGGGCATAATTATCGGAAGTATTTTGAGTTCTGTCGTTATGTTGATGAATTTTTCTGAAGCCCTTGTCGATCAGTTTGAATTCATTGCACTGCTTACCACCCTAACTGTACTGATCCCTTACCTCTTTGTGGCTGCTGCCTATGTTTTGATTACAATTAATCGCGGCATTTTCAGGAATGATCGCTTTAAAATAGCAGTGCTTTCTATATTGGGGTTCACATATTCGTTTTGGGCGATTTATGGTTCGGGAAGCGAAACGGCGTTTTACGGGCTTTTGCTCCTACTGGCGGGAGTGCCATTTTTTGTCTTGATGAAATGGAATCAAAAAAAGGAGTAGCATGAGCGCAACACATCACTCAGAATATCTCAAACTTGCCTCTCTCTTCTTAAAAAGAGCTGAGGCTGCTTTTATTTCTGACGATCTAATCGGCGAACAATGGCAGAGGCTGCAGTATTTAGAACGTCCGGATTATAAGAAAGCCGTTGCAGAGTATAGGCTGTTTGAAAAGATCTTTACAGATCTTAATATTGATATCCACTATTTTCCCTCTGATGAGAATGTTACTATTGATTCAATCTATTGTCGTGATGCCTCAATAGCTACGGATTTTGGAATGATCCTCTGCCATATGGGGAAAGCCGACAGGATCAATGAACCTGGATCTCAGAAACAAAGTTTTCAGCAAAAGGAAGTGCCTATACTTGGAAAGATCACAGCTCCAGGTACGCTCGAAGGCGGGGATGTAGCCTGGTTAGATGAAAAGACTCTTGCTGTAGGTCATACGTATAGGACTAACGAGGAAGGGATCCGACAATTGAAAGCCTTGTTAGAACCTAAAGGCATCGAAGTGCTAGTTGTTGCATTACCACATTATAAAGGACCCACTGATGTGTTCCATCTAATGTCCGTTTTGAGCCCGGTCGATAAAGACCTCGCTGTTGTTTATTCTCCCTTAATGCCCATAAAATTTAGAAATGATCTCCTGGCAAGAGGCTTTGAACTGGTGGAAGTTCCGGAAGAGGAATTCGATTCCCTGGGATGCAATGTGCTGGCCGTTGCACCAAGGAAATGCCTGGTGGCTCATGGGAATCCTAAAACGCGGGCTAAGTTGACCGATGCTGGCTGTGAAATTCAGGAATACAAAGGGGAGCATATTAGTGTGATGGGGGGTGGAGGCCCTACCTGCCTTACACGTCCGCTGCTAAGAATGCGTTAAATGTGCTGCTATAAATAAATATCGATCAACCCATCCGGCGTTGTAACCTTCACTATTTTATTCTCCCGATCCACCAGTTTGATGATGGCATCAGTAATGGGAATAAGGATTTCTTTAGATTCGAAGTCGACTTCCAATAGCGCCTGTGCCGTTGTATCTATAACACCTGTGATCTTTCCAATATGTCCATGAACTTCATCCTGAACGGAATACCCGATCACTTCGTGAAAATAGAATTTGTTGCCACTAAGTTTTGGCAGGAGCGTTAAGGGAAGAAAGATCTCTTTTCCCAGCAGTGAGTCGGCAGTTGCCTCATCCCCTACTCCTTCGAACTGGACTCTTAAAAGTGACGTTTTGTGCAACCGGGAGCGTTCAATAAAAAATGGAACCAGTCCGTGGTTAAGTGCCACAAAAACTGATTCCATATTGTCGTATAACTCGGGTTGGTCTGTATCTAACTTGATTAATACCTCCCCTTTATAACTATGTTTGGAGACGATCTTACCGAGGTAAAAACAATCTTCCTTTTGCATAGTGTGATTTTCTTATTCTTCCTCTGAGCTGTCTGCTGTAGCTTCTTCTGCCACCTCAGCTTTTGCTTTTTCAGAAGGGGCCTCTGCAGTTTCTGCTTTAGCCTCTTCAGCCGCAGCTTCTGCTACTTCTTCAGCCGGAGCTTCTTCAGCCGGAGCTTCTGCTTGAGGTTCTTCTGTCTTTGTTTCTTCAGCAAGAGTTTCTTCAGCAGGAGTTTCTTCTTTTGATTCCGCTACTTCTGCCGGAGCCTCTGTTCCTTCTGCAACTGCATCCGCTCCTTCCGTTCCTTCTTTTGCAACTTCTGTCTCCGCTTCAACAGCAGCTAGTGCACGTTTATCGCTTACTTCCTTTTCAGCTTTTAGCGCCTCTTCACGTGCTTTTTCTTTTGCCTGATCCAAAGTCTTGGCTTTGCTTGCAACAGCCAATTCCTTATCCTTAACCCAGGCTTCAAATTTCTTTTGGGCATCTTCTTCGGTTAGAGCTCCTTTGGCAACTCCACCTAATAAATGATGCTTTAACAGCACTCCTTTATATGAAAGGATACGTTTTGCGGTATGAGAAGGCTGGGCTCCATTCTGCAACCATTCAACTGCATTATCTACTTTGACCTCTATGGTCGCTGGATTGGTGTTGGGATTGTAGATCCCTAGTTTTTCAAGGAATTTTCCGTCTCGCTTTGAGCGTGAGTCCGCTGCAACGATCCAATAAAAAGGTTTTCCTTTTTTTCCGTGTCTTTGAAGTCTGATTCTAACAGGCATATCACATTAAATTTTGAGGTACACGACCCCGGTTATTAATTCTTTTAAAAAAATTTGTTCTTCAACTTCACCTTTGGTAAAGCCAAAGAGGCTGCAAATATACGTCAATATCTCAATTCTACAATACTTTTCGCCCCATCATTATAGATATTTCCAGACGTTAATAACTCCTGATAATTCCCTTTTACCTAACTGCTATAAATGTCTATTTTTATTGCCCGTTATTTTTTCTAATATCACCCTATGTACCTCATTTTTGATACCGAAACTACAGGGCTCCCAAAACGGTGGGACGCAGCCGTCAGCGACCTTGACAATTGGCCTAGATGCATCCAGATCGCCTGGCAGCTGCATGATGAATGGGGTGAGGTCGTAGAACACAATGATTTCCTAATTCAACCGGACGGATTTGAAATTCCATACGACGCTGAAAAGATTCACGGCATTTCTACAGCACTGGCGACAGAAGAAGGGCTGCCTCTGCAAGAAGTATTGGATGCTTTTACAGAAGCACTCGCCAAGACAACTTTTGTTGTTGGACAAAATGTAGGTTTTGATCTTAATATCATGGGATCTGAATTGCTGAGGGCCGGACGTCAAAATAGCCTTGAAGGCTTGCCTATTTTAGATACGTGTACGGAAGAGACTGCCTTGCTTTGTCAACTCCCGGGAGGCCGAGGTGGGAAATTCAAACTGCCCACACTCACAGAACTACACGACCATCTCTTTCAACAACCCTTTGATGAAGCACATAATGCTACAGCTGATGTGGAAGCCACGGCGCGTTGCTTTTTTGAATTAATCCGACGTAAGCACTACCCCCTTCAAATATTAAAAACCGAACCCGGATATCTGGAAGCCTTCCAAGAAAAAAATCCGACCCCTATTGCCCTGATTGGGCTTACACATACTAATTTAAAGGAAGCTTCTGCTAAACTTGCTTCCGATGCTGATCTGGATAAGGATATTGGGGACGCCGGAACGACACATATTGTTTCGGAAGAGGTAATCCAGGCACCCTTCGTCCATCTGCACAATCATTCACAATTCTCTGTCTTGCAATCAACTACCCGGATCAAAAATCTCGTGGCTCGGACGGCAGAATTTGGTATGCCTGCAGTAGCCCTGACTGATCATGGCAACATGATGGGGGCTTTTAGATTCATCAGGGAGGTAAATTCCTATAACCAGAAACTGGAAGAAGCAGACGTTACACGACCCATTAAAGCCATATTGGGATGTGAGTTTTTTGTATGTGAAGACCACAGCAATAAAAGGGATAAGGATTACGGTTACCAGATCGTCTTTTTAGCGAAAAATAAAAAGGGATATCACAACCTGGCGAAAATGTCATCATTGGCCTATACGGATGGATTTTACTACGTCCCCCGTATCGATAAAAAGATCGTAGAAGCTTATAAAGAAGATCTCATTGTCCTGACTGGAAACTTATATGGGGAAGTTCCGGCAAAGATCCTTAATCAGGGTGAGCGGCAAGCTGAAGAAGCCTTGCTTTGGTGGAAAGAACATTTCGGCGAGGATCTGTATGTGGAGATCATGCGTCACGGACAGGAAGATGAAAAACGCGCCAATGCCAGCCTGCTATCACTAGCCAGCAAACACCAGTTGAACATAGTTGCTACTAACAACACCTACTATCTGGATAAGGAAGATGCCAACGCACACGATATTCTCCTTTGTGTAAAAGAAGGTGAAAAACAAGCGACCCCAATTGGCAGGGGAAGAGGATACAGATATGGCTTCCCTAACCAGGAATACTACTTCAAGTCGGCCAATGATATGAAATCGTTGTTTTCAGATCTGCCAGAGGCCATATTGAACATAAGCGGCTTGCTTGAAAAAATAGAAGCGTTCCAATTGGAGCGTGAAGTTTTACTTCCAAAATTTTCTATTCCCCAGGAGTTTAAAGAAGCTAACGGCATAGATACAGATGACATTAATAGTGAAAACCGCTATTTACGCCATATTACACTTGAGGGAGCGAAGAAGCGTTATGGATCAATCAAGCCTGAAGTCCAGGAACGCATTGATTTTGAATTGCAGACTATTGCTAATAGCGGTTATCCCGGATACTTCCTAATTGTAGAAGATTTCATTCGTGAAGCGCGAAATATGGACGTTTCCGTAGGGCCGGGACGTGGTTCAGCTGCCGGATCTGTTGTGGCGTATTGTCTTGGGATCACCAATATTGACCCCTTAAAATACAACCTGCTTTTTGAGCGATTCCTGAATCCTGACCGAGTGTCCATGCCGGATATTGATATTGATTTTGACGACGAAGGTCGGGCAAAAGTCATGGACTATGTGATCAACAAATACGGAGCGAATCAAGTTGCCCAGATCATCACTTATGGAACCATGGCTGCCAAGTCGGCCATCAGAGATACAGCCCGGGTGCTGGATCTGCCATTGAACGATGCCGACAGGCTATCCAAGTTAGTTCCTAATATGACCAAGTTGGCCAGGGTATTTGAGTCTGAGATGGAAGATCTTAAAAAGAGCTATCGGGCAGAAGATCTTAGACGCATTCAGGAACTAATTGGGGTTTCAGAAGGTCACGACCTGGAAGCCGATACGGTAAACCTGGCTAAATCCCTGGAAGGATCGTTACGTAATACAGGAATCCACGCTTGCGGTGTTATTATTACACCGGATGATATTACCAATTTCGTCCCTATTGCAACAGCAAAAGATTCAGATCTCTATGTAACACAATGGGACAATGCCGTTGTGGAGAATGCCGGCTTGTTAAAGATGGATTTTCTGGGCTTAAAAACCCTGACCCTGATCAAGGATACTGTTAAGATTGTCAAGGCCCGTCATGAAATAAATCTTGATCCGGATGCCTTTCCTTTGGATGATGAGGCGACTTACCAACTTTTTCAAAGGGGAGAAACAGTTGGGATCTTCCAGTATGAATCTGTTGGCATGCAGAAGCACTTAAAAGATCTAAAGCCTACGGTATTTAATGATCTTATTGCCATGAATGCCCTGTACAGACCGGGGCCTATGGAATATATTCCGCATTTCATTGCCCGAAAGCATGGAAGGGAAGAGATCACCTATGACCTGCCTATCATGGAGGAAATATTGAAGGATACGTATGGAATCACCGTATACCAGGAACAGGTGATGCTCTTATCTCAAAAACTCGCTTCCTTTTCCAAAGGTGATGCCGATGTACTTCGGAAAGCCATGGGGAAAAAGATCTTTGCCTTGCTGCAAAAACTAAAACCTCAATTTTTAGACGGCGGAGAAAAAAATGGACATCCCCGCGATATCCTGGAAAAAATATGGAAAGATTGGGAGGCTTTTGCATCCTATGCTTTTAATAAAAGTCATTCTACTTGCTATGCTTATATCGCATATCAAACAGCTTATTTAAAAGCGCACTATCCAGCCGAATATATGGCCGCTGTGCTTTCCAATAATATGAATGACATTAAGCAGGTAACCTTCTTTATGGAGGAATGCAAGCGGATGGGCTTAGAAGTATTAGGTCCGGATGTCAATGAATCCTGGTACAAGTTTGCCGTGAATAAAGATAATGCCGTACGTTTCGGGATGGGTGCTATCAAAGGAGTTGGACAAGGCGCCGTGAAGTCTATTGTTTCGGAACGCAAAGCCAATGGCGCATTCGCTTCAGTTTTCGACTTGGCCAAACGAGCCGATCTGCGCGCAGCGAATAAAAAGGCATTTGAAAACCTGGCTCTGGCAGGGGCATTTGACTCGCTTGGGGAAACCCATCGGGCACAATATTTCCACCATGAAAAAGAAGGGGTCACTTTCCTTGAAAAAGTAATTCGCTACGGCTCACGATTCCAGGAAAATGAAAATTCGTCACAGGTGAGTCTGTTTGGGGAAGCCAGCGAAGTACAAATTCCGGAACCTGTAATACCGCCTTGCGAACCCTGGAGTATGATGGAAACCCTTCGAAGAGAAAAAGATGTGGTAGGTATCTATATTTCAGGCCATCCCCTAGATGAATTTAAAAGTTCAATTCAATGGTTTTGTAACGCTAATGTGAATCTTTTAAGTGATCTCAATAGCCTTGTTAATAAAGAAGTATCTCTTGCCGGGATCATTACCGATGTTCAGCACAGGGTTTCAAAAAATGGCAAAGGCTGGGCCATCTTTACGCTGGAAGATTATTCAGACAGCAATGACTTCAGGATCTTTGGAGAGGAATATTTGAAATACCGGCATTTTTTGATGATCAATTCATTCGTCTATTTCAAAATGTATATCAGAGAAGGATGGGTCAATAGGGAAACCGGCAAAAAAGGGGAACCGCGTCTGCAATATAATTCGGTGATGCTGCTTCAGGATGTGATGGAAACATTTGCAAAAAAACTAACCCTTCAACTAAGTCTTGACCAGGTAAAACCGGAAACGGTTACAATCTTAAAAAGCACTTTGGCATCCCATAAAGGGAAGCAAAATTTGCATTTTACCGTTTTTGAAATGGCCGATAATATAAAGGTTAACCTTAACAGTAGAAAACAACGCGTTGCCATTAGTGCTGAACTATTGGCAGAATTAGAGGCTAATCAGATTTACTATAAAATTAATTGATAGTTTTTCTTGATGGTACTATAGGGAAAAAGAATGCTTGTGTTGTAATTTTGCCCGCTTAATATTGACTAACTTGTCGTCACAAAAAATGTTGAATTATGGCTTTAGAAATTACCGATGCTACCTTTGATGAAGTAGTTTTGAAAAATGAAAAACCGGTGGTAGTAGATTTCTGGGCAGCCTGGTGTGGACCCTGCAGAATGG